>Ga0268264_10000102_pt1 | contig 222526 bp, 208 predicted proteins | sample KBSSwiS32_FD_190357 | JGI IMG/M metagenome (GOLD analysis project Ga0268264, IMG submission 190357) | Switchgrass rhizosphere microbial communities from Kellogg Biological Station, Michigan, USA - KBS Switchgrass S3-2 (SPAdes) (version 2) | ecosystem: Host-associated > Plants > Roots >... | reverse complement strand
CACCTATATTGATTCGAGTGCGGATCCTCAGACCACCGGACCGAAGGACTGGGGACCGATGCCGTGGCCCTTCTGGCTGAACTGGGCCGGTGATCTCGATCTGATTGGTAACAAGAAGCCGCAGTCTCTGTACCGCGATGTGGTCTGGCGTCGGAGCGCGCTGGAGGTCCTGGTGCATGAACCCGTACCGCCGGGAAAAAAGGAAAAGGTTGGCGCTTGGGGTTGGCCCGCGGAGCTGCCCACGTGGAACTGGTCCGGCAACGAACGACAGCCGCTCGAAGTGAGTGTGTATTCGCGCGCCGGGCAGGTCCGGCTCGAACTGAACGGGCGCCTAATCGGCCAAAAGACAATCGATCAATCCAAGTCCGTCACTGCAAAGTTCACGGCTCCGTGGGAGCCGGGCGTGCTCACCGCCAAAGCGATCGAAAACGGCAGGGTGATGGCTGTGAAGGAACTGCGCACCACTGGGGCCGCGAAACGGCTTCACGCGACTGCGGACCTGATGCGCGCGCCGGCTTCGCGCACATCGCTCGTGTTTGTGTCGATCGAGGTTGTCGACGGAACAGGAGCCGTCGTGCCGGACGCCGGGGTGGACCTGACTGCCGCTATTAAAGGCGAGGCAGAACTGAAAGCGTTCGGTAGTGCGAACCCGGAAGACCTGCGCTCATTTCTCGACAACCAGGCAACCAGCTTCCGCGGACACGCGCTCGCGATTCTGCGGTCGACGGGAAAGCCCGGTAAGGCGCAGATACTCGTGTCTGCTTCGGGGCTCGAACCTACGTCCCTCACTGTCGACTTCACACCCTGAGCAGCACGGTTCGCCTTCACAAGGATCGTTGGTGATTGCCCTACGGACATAGATCCTTTCGAACGAGCTAACCGATGTGATTTAGTTTCCTCTGCGTCCTCAATTCTTATTCCTGGGCACGACGCACGAAAAGGCGAAGTAGCCGCGATGGATCGTCGTCAGAAGGGTATTCATGCCCGAGAACCTCGAAATCGTTGTGTCCAAGAATTTTCGTGATCTTGTCGTTCGCAACGCGGGCAGTCGCAAATGCGGCCCGCTTGCCTAGCGCTTTCATGGCAGCAATCATCAGATCACGGCCATCACCTTGTCCCCTTCGGCTTTCCTCCACAAACGCATATCCAAACTCTAGTGCAAAGTCAGAGCTGCGTTCCGCGATCCCCGCACTTTTGAATACATCATCCCGATGACCCATTGTTGGATTCTTTATTGCCGCAATGCCGTAAATGCCGCTTTCGTCCCGAACCCACACCAAGGTATCGGCATGATCAATACCTCTGACGGCATATCTTTCCTTGACTTCGCCGCCTTTCACAACCAGTGCGACGAGTGTCGCCCGTTCTTCTGCAGTGCACTGTCTGGGTGATCGGCTTATAACTGTCCTTGGCATCTCAGTTACCAACGATCTTCGTGCAGATGGTTTATTTTTCCCGGCAGATACGTGATTTTCCCGTTCTGCGTAATCATTATGACCGCAACGGTATGCGTCCACTTGCTGCTGCTTCGCCGAGAAGGCCGCTGTTCCGAGCGTCGCAAAACAACAAGCAGTAGGAGCACCTTGTTTTCCATCTTTAGTAGCTCCAACAGCGTTGGAACGCGCAGGAGCAATCGAAGCCCCGGATGCGATTCACGCCTATCGTCTGTTTGAGACCTGCCCCAAGCCTCAGCTCGCAAGACTGGCTTCGCATCCTCCGAAGCCCACGTCCGGCCAAAGGGATCGACGGCAGCTATTTTTGCCAGTGCGGCATACTTTCGCGTAAGGCGGGGTCTGCGATTGGCTTCATCGACTCCGAGGGGGTCCAGTCTGTCGAGCCGCGCCTCACCGGACGGGTTCAACACCCAGGCGTCATAGCCTTCTTCGCTTTCGTTGTCCGAGTCGTCTTCATCCTCAAATTGAAGAGTTGGCACATAGGCGGAGATCGGTTCTTCATCGAGTAATTTCTGCGCGAGGCTCTGTGCGTCTTTCGGAGCAACGAGCGCCGACGAAACGCTGACTTTGATCAGGTCTGCCGAGTACCAGTCGCCCTCAATGACAATCTCCTCAGGGAATGGCGACGAGATGTTGACAAGCCGCTGAATGGTGTCCTGATCGCCTGTCAGTTCAAGATCCTTTTTTCCTTTCTGTAGCAGGATCGTTTGCGTATCAAGCGGCGTTCGATCCGTGCCGTCCGATAACCAGTAGCCGTCTTCCCTCGTCAGCGTGTAACGGCGCAGCCAGTCCAACCAGGGATCGGAATCCGTGTGCCCCCACCAGTCGTCTGTGACAGGAAATGCCTTAAGCAGCTTGCCAGCGGCGAAAAATAGCGCATGCCACCCAAGCTGCTGCCCGTAAGAATGATCTCGATCACCCATTCCATAGCCGTCGCGGTTGTGGCGCGATTCTCTGCCTTTTTTGTCATACATCGATTTGATGTTGGGATCGAGCTGCCTGACGATTTCCGACATGAGGTCGGCAACCTCCCATGTGCCCTTGCCGAACACGTGCGCGAGGTTGTCCACGTCCTGCTTGTGAAAGTCCATATCCAGGTGAAACTCGAACTCCGGCTCCGGCACGTCTTTCGGTCTCCCATGATAAAACCCGCCGCCTTTCCTGATCTTCTCGTGGAGGCGGGGAAGCGGCGATTGTTCGGCATCTTCCAATACCTTCTTTTTTTGCGGCGGCAAGCGCAACGCGCCGGCGTCAACGCAGGCGATCAGCGCGCTTCGAGCAAAATGCCGCATCAGGAGATGGGGGTGTTCCTCGTCGAAGACAAAGCCCCAGAGCACGTCATGATACCGCGCCACCTGCGCGGGATCGTCAAGCGCCACTCTCGCGAGCGCAATCAACAGCCATACCCTGGCATGGAGGTAATAGAATCCTAACTCGCTGGCTTGGAACGGCCCTGCTGTGGTGAAGGCGGCGTGGTCGACAAGCCTGTCTATCACGTCCCATCGGTTGAACCGGGTCAGGGAGCGGATGCTGTGCGCGGCCCGCCATCGGTCTTCTGCATAAGGCGATCCAAGCTGCCGCCAGATCAGACCGCTGGCAATCTCGATAATATCGGCATCCGGGTAAAGACCGGCGCGCCAGGGGCCATCGGTGACGTTGTTGGCAAGGCTGGCGGCCTCGCCGCGCTTGGCTCGTCGGCGCTTCCGCTGCACGGCGGACATGCGCCATTAGGCGCTACGAAGTGGTGTCGGCGTGATGTGGAAACGCGCCTTGAATGCGCGATTGAAACTGCTGATATTTCCAAACTGTCACTGACAGAATCCGCGGGTTGAAAACTGCTCGCCGTGAATTTTGCCCCCAGAAATAAAAAGGTCCCAACCCGCACTCAATCCCTCACCCACGTGCCCATTCCAGACTCCCATCTACCGCTGGCGCCGTCATCGTTCCATCCCACCGAACCACCACCTCCAAACTGATCCACTACGAACGCATTGGCTACATAGGTACTCGCGTCGGAGAACCCAGGCGTCGCATCGTTTACCTGTATTCCCGGCTGAATACCCGACGTCACAGCGGCGCCTGTCTCTATACCACCGAGCACGCCCAGCTGAAGGCGCACGGTCGATGACCCAGTAGCAATACGCTATGGAATATACTTCGACATATTCGAAATGCCTCGCGAGCAGCGATCGACCAGCAGTTGCAGTCGGGAGGCCAGCCAGTCGGCGGGCGTTGGATTCGGCGTTACCTCGGTGTACTTCAGTTGCACCTGCCAACCCATATCCATGATTTCCGGGGTGTCGAAAGCGAACTGTCCGGGCTTCGGGCCGAACTGCTTCTGCAACGCAGGCACGATCACGTTGGTGGCGAAGGATTGATCATAAGCGAATGGACAGACGTAGTTCCAATAGCCGCTGTCGAACGACTTCGCCACTCTAATGCGCCTGCTGCAGGCGACGCCGAGCGAAATCGAGCTCGCGTGCGCCTTGCTCTTGTCGGCGGAACGATCACCTTCAAACCGGAGAGTGCCGGGGTCCGGTGAGCCCAATTTGGAAGACACCACCACCACGTTGGGATCGGGAATCGACGGCTCAGGGCTGCCTATCCGCGCTCGCATGCCATCGCTCGACATACAGGAATGGTTATCCAACGTAATATCCAGCGTCTGTGAGTCGGGCAGTCCTGTGCCAGGAGAATGCCAAACTCCGCCCAGTTCGATGGAGTTGATGGGGTCCATATTGTTCGAACTGCCGAGCCCGCCTGACCGCCGGCGCCAACTGTGTGATATCGAATTTCCTTCCTGCACGAAGTCATCGAGACGAATTCTCAAATGTTTGACCAGGTCCTCTGGTTTGATCGGTGACGATTGCACGGTCAGCGCCCATAATCCGTCAGCCAGGCGAGGACTGACGTCCTGCGGCACCGGCCTCGAGCGCATGACGGGCTTCAGAGTCGGGTCGGTATGCGCCAGCACTCGCTCAAGCTGTTGTCGTATCGAGTCGTCGGCGTCGCGTTGCTCAATTGCCGACACGAGAGCAGGCGCCAGCTCGAGAGGAAATGGCTTCACACTCGCGACCGCCGCCGCAGCCATGTAGTCGCCGATCCCACCGTCAGCATGGTTCAGCTCGTCCAGTACGACCTTCAACACCGGGACCGAGTGCGCGTCGATGGCAATCAACGCCGAGACAACATCTGCGCGCTCCCGGACGTCAATATTAGGCACATTGAAGCGGTTGACGAGTGCCGGTACGGCCGCCTTAGCTGCCGGTCCGATTTTGCCCAGTGCCACGGCTGCGGCATCCGCCTCGCCCGGTTGATCGAGCAGTGAAATCAAAATCGCAACCGTCGGGCGCGTATCACCGACGCGCCCCAAAGCAGATATAAGCGCGTCGGCGATCTCATCCTGTCTGGCTTGCACCGCCGCCGACAAGTTGCGGCGCAGAGAGTTCTGCGCCGTGCGCGCCGGCTTGCCGATCCTCTCCAGCGCTTTGGCCGCGGCCGCAGCGTGGTCCCGCTCATCCAGCAGATGTATGAGATGCGGAATGATGCGCTCGGGAGCGCGCGAAGAAAGCTGTCCCAGAGTTTCAATAGCCCGATCGCTTTCCGCCGCGAAGCTGACATTCACCCCTTCTGACTTCTCGATGAGAAGCGGGATTGCCGGTATCGCTCCCTCTCCTACGCAGACCAATACCGGGTAGGCGCCGATAGCGAACGACAGACCGCCCGCGCGAAGGCGGCGCTCAATGTACGGAACGGCGGTTGCACCGGAATGCCCCGTACCGCAAACCGCTCTCAGGGCCAGTGACTCAACTGTACGATCGTGGGTATCCAGAAGCGTGAGCAACGTTGGGATGACCCTTGCATCCTTGCGAGACATTGAGGCGGCTGCACAGCCGGCAGTCCATCCCGCATTCCAATCGGGTCCGCTCGCTTGTTTTACCTGTTCGACGAGTTGAACGATCGGCTCGGAGTCAAATGATCCGGGACAGGGCGGTGGTGGAGCAGGTAGCGTGGCATGAACTGGCGATAGCACCATTAGCCCCAGAGCGGTAGCCGAGGCGACAACATCCTTCTGGCTCCACAACCCTTGCACAGCCTCCCTCCCCCGTGCCTACCAACCTATCTTATGATAGTCGCCCGCATTTGTAATGGCGGAATGCGTGGATGTGGGGCACAGCTCGAGATCACCATTGATCTGCGCGCAGAAGGAACGCGCCCGCTCATCACCTCAGCTGTGCGAGCAGCAATTGCCGAGCACGCCACAGCGATACACGCGCGCAGCTAGAAACGTGCTTCGAGTCCTTCATAGTGCCCGCAACCGAGTGCGCTAACTGGGAGTTGCTTCTCGATCCGTCGCCGAACCTGAGGTTCGATCGACCAGCGAGTCATTTCGGCTTCCCACGACGCGCGCGTTGCTGTTGATACTTTCGCTGTCGCTCCTCCACCAATTGAGTGATCTGCGGCCACCGCTTCATTCGAAAGGCAGCATGATCAACCGTCTCAATGGGGACGGCTGAAAGTATGTCGATTTCGTAATCCAACAACACGCTGGTCAGCCGTTTATTGGTCGCGATCTGGCCGATACGCTCAATTGCATCTAACACCTCGCGGAGGCTTGCACCCTCCGCGATCCTACGGGCCTGAAAGGCGTTAGCGACTCTGACCGCCAAGTGTGCCTGGGCGATACCGGCAGCGTGACGCTTCTCCGGAATGAGTAGCAGGTTTTGCAAACGACTCTCCAATACATCCAAGGGATGCAAAACCCGCAACTCAACTCCGGAGGTTAAAGTGATGACCACCGCTCGACGCTGGACAGCGGCGGTATCGAGACCTGCGATGGCGCCAAGAAAGTCGATCTGTTTGACCCCATCCTTCACGGTACGACTGAGCTTGGCGGTCTGCGGAGTGGCGTCGTCGAGCGTCGGTTTCCAAAAGTCCCAGCCCTTCAGCGCCTCACCGAGCTTGCGGGCAAGTGTGGCGTTGCCGATGAAAACGGCGTCCGAGCTGATCGAGGCGGCAAGCACTTTGGGTGGCGTCACCGCATACACTGAAGCCCACAGCGCAAGCGCTTGGCCGCCTACCAACAGCGCATGCGGTCCGCACTGTGCAAGAATCTCCCGCACCTCATCAGTGGTGAGGGCGATTTCGTGGATCGGCTCAGTCACTCAATTTCGCTGTCGGCCAGCGAATGCTGGCGCCCCGTAAAGCCTTCGGCTTGATCAACATCACGTCCTCGGCCGAGAGAGCGCCCCTCGCTGTAAGCTGCCGATCGCGCGCCTGCGACGCGCGCTTCATCTGCCAAAGGCGCCTGCCGGAAACGACGCGCGCCCCGCCGCTTTTCACAGGAAAAGGCAGCCCTCCTGCTCTGACGACTTGGCGCAAAAACAGGCGGATGGCATCGCTCATTTCGAGTCCACTGTCGGCGAGCACAGCAGCCGCCCGCGCCTTCAGATCGGTCTCAATCCTAGCCCTGACCACTTCGGTTTTCATGGGAATAGTGTAGCTACATTGGGCTACAGTGGCAAACGCGCATCAGGCAGCGCACCGACTCCATTGGATGCCATTCGTGTCCTGACAAAAATCGTGGACGAGGCATTCCAGTTCATTAAAAAGCATGCATGGCACTCGGCCACTGTCATGTATGCAGACTATTCCCAACAGGGCGCACCGATCAGGTTTGCCATTCACGATGAAGCTTCGTTATATCGAGCAATGGGGTAGCGGAACCCGCAGTGTCATCCAGAGCCGCCTTGTCAACTTCTAAGGATGCTGGATTCTGATCGAAACAAATTGCCGAGGTGGTTGGGCTGACCACGCGCGCAATCCGGGCCAGAATGACCGTGCTGGCTAAAACAGGATTGGTGACCGCCGTAGGGCGAAGTGAGCGGGACCCCATGAGGAGGTATTTTTGGAAAAACAACTAGGAAGCAAACAGCCTCCTAGTTAACAGTGAGCGTCTTTCCCGACAATTGAGAGGAGCTGCCACCAAGCTGCCACTAGAGTGTGGAAGGCGACACAACGCAGCGGGGGTTCTTTTCATCTTAACTAATTGATCTGAAAGGGATAATTGGCTGGGGTGGAAGGATTATTCGGCCCGAGGACGGGCCTCACCCCTTCGGGGCCGGCCACGGTGCGTTGAAACGTGCAACGGCACAAACCGATCGACCACGATGCGGCGCGACTGATATCACGGGCCCCTACACCGAGTCACCGCGGCCGTTATCCTGCCACCACGCCAAAAACGCGAAAGCCCGCCGGTCGGCGGGCTTTGCATTTTTGGCTGGGGTGGCAGGATTCGAACCTACGAATGGCGGGATCAAAACCCGCTGCCTTACCACTTGGCGACACCCCAGCACATCAACCGAAAATCAACCCGAGCGACTCCGCGTGCGGAGCAACTCGTGCACGGGGGAGGTATTCAGCCCCCGCGCAACGTAACTCGTCCACCGGTCCGGCACGCGCGCCGCGATGCGTTCCGCGTCGATCGCGGTCGCGCACGGCGCGAAGATACAGGAACCCGTTCCAGTCAGCCGGGCCGGTGCGAATTGCCCCAGCCAATCGAGGGCTTCCGCGACCGCGGGGAAACGCCCGCGGACCACTGGCTCGCAATCGTTCCGGCCGCCCGACTCCCGAAAGGCGCGCATTGTGATGATGGGGGAATTTCGTGTCAATTCAGGGCTCTGGAATACGTCCTTGGTTCCCACATGGACACCAGGATGAATGACCACATACCAGACTTCCGGGAGCTCCAGGGGCTGCAAATTCTCGCCGACGCCCTCCCCCCACGCGGAGGAACCTCGAACAAAAACAGGCACATCCGCGCCCAACGGCAGCCCCAGCTTGGCCAGTGCATCAATGGACAGCCCGCAGCCCCACACGTCGTTCAAGCCGAGCAGCACACTGGCTGCATCCGAGCTGCCGCCGCCTAGGCCGCCGCCCATGGGGATGCGCTTACGAACGCGCAACGTAGCGCCTAGCCGTGTGCAGCCGGTAGCCTGCTGTAGAGCACGGGCGGCACGGACGGTGAGGTCCGACTCGGGATCAACGCCTTCAGGACCATCCGGTCGCTCGATGCGACCATCTGAGCGTACGGAAATAGCGATAGTGTCGCAGAGGTCGATGAGCTGAAAGACAGTCTGCAGCTCGTGGTACCCGTCAGGCCTACGGCCGGTGACGTGTAAGAAGAGATTCAGCTTTGCAGGCGCGGGCCACAGCGTTTCGTCGGTCACGAATTCCAGCCGTCCACAACTAAACGCACCCGAATCCCCTGTCGCTGAAGCGTCAATTTTGAAGGCAGCCACTCGCCGCCCACAGACATATAGTCCGTGTACTGTATCTGCCATCCGTCCTGCTCAAGCGTTGCCAAACGCTGCTGCGCATCCAACGTTTCCTGAGCAGGATGGCCAGGCTCGGGCACACCGAGGACCCAATAACGCAGACTGTCGATTGGTGGATCAAACCCCAGTTTGTTTGTCAGTTCGGCCTTGGCGGCATCATTCTCGAGTCGATCGCCACGCGATGTGACGATGCTCACTGCCGACCCGTCCGATGTAACTTGCACTCCACCTGCACCCAACGGTCCATCGAGCGACATGTGAGTCTGTTTGCCGCTCTGCGTCCAACGCAAACGTGCATTGAAACCGTCGCTGCCGGTAGCGACAGCCACACGTCCCTTCAACTGAAATTGATCGCGCGCTTGAAGCTGCGGACGGCGAGTCTCCCAGGATTGCGCAGACGCCGGCGGCGCCTCGTGTTGAACCGGTACGGTCCGACAACTAGCAAGCATCACAACAACCGTCGCCCAAAGAAGCTTACGAAGCATCTTTGAGGAACCGAGACATCGTAGCCTTCAACAACGAAGCATTCGGCGCCCGCGCAATCGCAGCCGCCCAAACACGACGCGCATCCTGATGCTTGCCACTCGCCCACAACACCTCGCCCCAATGTGCCGCAATGTCAGCATCGTGTTCGAGGGAGTACGCATGTTCGAGGTGAGGAACCGCCCCTTTGGGATCGCCCTGCCGATACCGCACCCATCCGAGACTATCGAGCACGGCGGGGCTGTCAGGCGTTGCGAGCAACGCCTTGTGAATGAGGCCTTCGGCACGCGGGAGGTCGATGTTGTGATCGGCAAGCGTGTACCCGAGCGCATTCATCAACACGGGATCGTCTGGACGCTCCTGCAGTAGCTTTTCGAGGACTTCCACGGATTCTTTGATGCGCCCGGCGCGCTCGAGAATGACCGCACGGTCGTACTCGATAGCCGGATGTTTGGGGTGCTTTTCGAGCGCAGCCGACAGCAACTCGAGCCCGCTGTCGGCCTCACCATGATCCGCGAGCAATCGCGCTTCTGAAAGGCGTGCCTCAAACTCCGAGTCCGGATGATCCGACACATAGTCGTCCATCAACAGCATCGCCTCGGCACGCTTGCTTCGCGTCAGCAGAATCGACGCTGCCTTCGAACGCGCCTCGAGTGCTACCGATGAATCTCCAAGCCGACGATATCCTGCGAGCGCAGCGTCAGTATCCCCATCTCGTTGCGCAATATCAGCGAGATACAACAATGCCGCGTCTGACGACTCCCCTTTGGTTGCGATCTCGGTGAAGCGTTGTTGCGCCTCTTTGAAATCACCAGCGTTGTACGCGAGCAGAGCCAAACGCCTGTCGATCTCTCCGTGCGAAGCCTTGGTGCTCCTGAGGCGCTCCAGTTCCTGATGTGCCTCCTCATTCCGATCGAGCGCGACCAGGACTTCCGACAGCTCGAACGCGCCCCGTGTCGAATCTTCCTGCATGATTTCCCGCGCGGTCGCTATGGCTTTCGCCGCGTCCCCACGCATGACGTATGCGCGAGCCAAAACCCGCTTGGCGCCAAACTGCTTCGGATCACGGTCGAGCGCCATCTGGGCATACCGTTCCGCCCGCTGCGCGTCGTTCGCGTCCAAAGCCAGCTCGGCAAGCAGCGCATCGGTATCAGGGGATATCGTTGCGGGGTCCAACGCCCCACTCATCGCCGCGAGCACAGCGGGCGGGTCCGACTGCATCATGAGCAACCCTGCGAGCTCGCTCAGACCTGAGGAATCCTGGGCGTTCTGCAGCTTCGCGAAATCGACGATGGCAGAGCGGGCGTCGGCGATCTTGTACAGCTTGATCGCGACGGTCGCATACATTGCCGACGCTTCCTTGTCACCTGGGGCAAGCGTCCGCCATCGAGCCGCCGATTTCCACGCCGCTGGAACGTGTTCACACGCCAGCGCAACCTCGCTAGCGCGCCGAGCAAGCGGAATAGCGCCGTGCTGAGCTGCCTCCGCATAGCTTTCCGAAGCCGTCTTGCAATCGCCCCGCGTCAACGCAATCTCAGCGACGACGGTCAGAGCGGCGGGATCGTGGCTGACCGGATCGTCTTTGGGCGCCGGGGAAGCCGCACATCCGGCAAGCAGCGCTAAGCCCGTCGTCAGGAGTGAGAGAGTAATTCGATGCACAGCGGCTACTTTACGGCAACACCCGGGCGTTGTGTGCCTTGTCATAGGCGGCAGCCATCCCCGAGAATGCCGCGCCTCGAAACAGCCTGGACCCCATGAAGGACTCAATCCGCCTCCGCCTCGAAAAGATGACCGACCGGTTTGAGGAGGTTGGCCGACTGCTTGCGACCTCCGACGTCGCGGGCGGCTCGCAGCAATTCCGTGATCTGTCCATGGAATATGCCCGTCTGGAACCGCTCGCAGAGGCGTTCCGCGGGTACCGCGGACTCGAGCGCGACCTGGCAGCCGCCCAGGAGATGCTGGGCGACTCCGACCCGGATATGCGCAACCTTGGGGCGGAGGAAGTGGGCCGCGTCCAGCGCGACCTGTCGTCCGCCGAGGCAGACCTGCGCAAGCTCCTCATCCCGAAGGACCCGCGCGACGACAAGAACATCTTCTTGGAGATACGCGCAGGTACGGGCGGCGATGAAGCGGCGATCTTCGCTGGCGACCTGTTCCGGATGTACTCACGCTACGCCGAAAGTCACGGGCTGACGGTCGAAATCATCAGCGAGAACCGCGGTGAGCACGGTGGGTACCGTGAGGTCATCAGTCGCATGGCGGGCAAGGGCGTGTTCGCGAAGCTGAAATTCGAGTCGGGCACCCATCGTGTACAGCGTGTTCCGGCGACGGAGGCTCAGGGCCGAATTCATACGTCGGCATGTACCGTCGCCATCCTTCCGGAGCTCGATGAAGTCGAAGAAATTGACCTGAATCCGGCCGATCTCAGAGTCGACACCTATCGTTCCTCAGGCGCCGGCGGTCAGCACGTGAACAAGACCGATTCGGCCATTCGCATCACCCACATCCCGACGGGCATCGTGGTCGAGTGCCAGGACGAACGCTCGCAGCACAAAAACCGCTCGCGGGCCATGGCTTTGCTCAAGGCGCGACTGCTGGCAGCCGAGCAGGAAAAGCAACAGAGCGCACAGGCGCAATCCCGCAAGCTCCAGGTTGGAAGCGGCGACCGCTCAGAACGCATCCGCACCTACAACTTCCCGCAGGGCCGCGTCACCGATCATCGCATCAACCTGACTCTGTACCAACTTCAGAAGGTCATGGACGGTGATCTCGATGAGTTGCTGAATGCACTCCAACAGGAATACCAGACTGAGCAGCTGAACGACGAGGAATAATGGATCGAACTTCGGACCTGGCGGTTGACAGCGTCACCGGAGTTGACGTGGCGCTGCCTGTGGCCGGACCCGGAGCACGATCTTTCGCGTTTCTGATCGACTGGACCATTCGCACCATACTGTCCGTTGCCTGGTATGTCGTGGCAGCGATGGTCCACAACGCCAGTTGGAGCCTCGCAGCCCCGTTGACCCCGGATGCCGGCTGGTTTGTCTTTGTCGTCGCTCCCCCGGCAACAATTTATTTTCTCTATCACCCGGTGTGGGAAGTTGCGACACGCGGCCTGACTCCGGGAAAGCGCACGGCAGGCGTGCAGATCGTGAGCCGCGATGGCGGCGCGCCGAGCGTTGGCGCACTCCTCACTCGCAACGTATTCCGCCTGGTCGACAGCTTTCCCGTCGCCTACGCACTCGGGTTGTTGACGGCCCTGTTCACCCGGAACAATGTCAGAATCGGCGATCTCGCCGCAGGCACTTTGCTCATCTACACCCGCAACGATGCAACACTGGCCCGCTTCCCAGGCAGGCAACTCGACGCCAGTTCCGCTGAAGTGTTGAGTGAGCTGCTGCGGCGCTGGCCGGCGCTCGACAGCATGGCCCGGCGGCGGATTGCGGCCACGATCCTGGCAGATGCACCGGCCGAGACCGATGCGGAGTTGCGACTGCAACTCGAAAACCTGACAAAGGAAACGCAGTGAGCGAATCTACTCGCGAAAATGCGTTGCGCCTGACACTTCTGCGTCGGTCGGGGCTGTGGGAAAAGGCTGCCGCCCGCATACGCCGCCTCTCGGGAAAACGCACCGACGACGCCGCGGATGCAACCGCGATTGCTGATGACTATCGAATGCTCGCCCATGATGTCGCGAAAGTCCGGCGGTTGCTGCCTGACTCGAGGGCACGCGAATATCTCGAGGCAACCTACGCCCAGGCCCATGCGAGCTTGCACAGACCCGCTTGGCACCCGGGATATGCCGTTCTCCATCTGTTCAGGGACGATATACCGGCCGTGATGCGCTGGCTCGGGCCGCACGTGTTCTGGGCTACCGTACTGTTCATTCTGACCGTTGTTGCGGGATACTGGATGGTGCATACCTACCCGGATCTCATTGCGCTGTTTGCATCACCGGAGTTGATAGCGACTGTCGAGCGCGGGCAGCTATGGACCGAAGGGCTGTTGAATGTTGTCCCCTCCTCCGTCCTGTCACTACAGATCCTCACGAACAACATCGTTGTCAGCCTGTTCGCCTACTGCGCGGGGTTCCTGTTTGGGCTGGGAACAGTCTACGTCCTGGGCCTGAACGGCCTCATGCTGGGAGCGGTGTTCGCATTCACAGGCCTTCATGGCCTGGATGATGACCTTTTCAGATTCGTCGTGGCGCACGGTTGCGTTGAAATTTCCGTAATGTGCTTGTCCGGAGCCGCCGGAGCCGCGGTTGGCGAGGCATTGATCCGGCCGGGCACGGCAACCCGCGCGGAATCATTCCAACGCGCTGCCCTTCAGTCAGGCAAGCTCATCCTGGCGTGCGTGCTGCTGCTCGTGGGATCAGGATTGATTGAAGGTTATATTTCGCCGAATCCCACATTCTCGCTGCGTGCCCGAATTGCCATAGGCCTCGGCTACTGGCTCTTCATGATCGCGCTGTTGAATGGCTGGCTGTTCCGATTCCGCCGGCTCAAATCCGCCGCGACCGCCTGAGCAACTCATACTCCGCGAGCACCTTCTGTTCGAGGACATCCTCGGTAGCCGCAATGACCGGCGCCCCGAGCCTTCGCAGCAACGCACGCTGCGACTCGGCCCGGCTTTCATGCTCTTCGGCCGCAAGTGATACCCACGGATCGAGCCAGTCGTGTGCCTCGCGCTTCGCCAGAGCTGGGATCTCCGAGCTGCGAATTCCGGCAACGACGACCAGGTGAGGTGGTGAAAGAAGCTTTACTGCCCGCGTCAACTGGTCAGCAACACTTGCGTCGTCCAGATCGGTCAGCAAAACCACCAGACCGCGATGCTGCAGCATACCGCGAATCCGAACCGCTGCAGCGAGTGGATCTGACTCGTCGGACTGCACCGACAGCTGAGCGAGAGTCCTGCGGATCCGCGTCACCGCGGGCAGCCCGCGATCCGGCGCACACACAGCCAGCGGCCGATCCGCAAACACCATCATCCCGATCCGATCATCATTGGGAACTACAATCTCCGCAAATCGCGCCACCACGTTTGCGTACACACCGAATCGATCCAGCCGCCCTGCCCGTACCTTGCTCAATCGACCGGCGTCGATTGCGACCAGCACATCCAGATGCTGGTCCTCACTGAATTCCCGGGTTACCAGCCGCCGAGCGCGTGCGGTTGCCTTCCAGTCGATCAGCGCAAGCGAGTCACCTCGTACATACTCACGAAGCTGATGCAATTCCGACCCCGCACCGATCAGGCGACGCGGCCGGGCGCCGGCCGGGTTACCGCGCGGTCGGCCGCGAACCCGAACCAACGTGTCAGGTGCGACTGCAATTTGCAGCGACGGACGAAGCTCACGTGACCACCAGGCAAGTCCCAACGGACCCAGGAGTCTCGCTGGGATGACAGGCCACCGTTGTGGCCCCATTCGAACCGCCACCAATGTGAACGGATCGCGCTCTACGCCGCCGGCGGGGGCAAGGACCTTCCGGGTATGGTTGCCAATCGCCTCCACGCCGATGGGTGTTACCGGCGCGTACTCAACCGCTACCGGACGGGACGACTGGTTGTGAAATGCGTAAGCTGCCGTTTGTTCGCGGCCCAGAAACGCCCGTGGAGCGGTTTCGACTTCCGCGGTCACGGAGGCTCTATGAATAAACAGTGCCTCGACCGCCAGACCGATCAACAACAGCGCAGCGGGAATTCGCCACAGGTCTATCAACGCCGGATCCGTTGACCAGATGCCGGCAATCGCCAACACTGTCGTCAGCAGGATCAACAGATAGGCGCGCTGGGAAAAGTGCATTGCTGTCAGCGCGGGACCGGTGTGTCGGCAAGCAGGCCCCTGACCACCTCAACGTCAGTCAGCCCTTCCAGGGCCGCCTCAGGCGTGAGCACCAACCTGTGAGCCATCACCCAGGCAGCAGCTTCCTTGACGTCATCCGGAGCGACGAACTCGCTACCCCGCAGCCCAGCCGTGATCCGCGCGGCCTTCAGCAACGAAAGGGCGCCGCGAGTCGACAATCCAAGCGTCAACCGAGTATGTTCACGCGAAGCTCGCGCAATATCCAGAACATAACCGGCCAACGCATCGGAGACATGAACTCGATCAGCCTCGGCGCGTGCCCGCGTTAGTAGCACAGGGTCCAGTGTTCCAACATTCTCCAACGTCGTCTGCGCGGCCGTTTGCATCCCACCGTAGCGGGCCAGAATCTCCGCTTCAGACTCGCGATTTGGATAATCGACATCAATACGCAACATGAACCTGTCGAGCTGCGACTCGGGCAGTGGGTAAGTGCCCTCAAACTCGCGCGGATTCTGGGTCGCGAGCACCAGAAAATCAGCCGGCAAGCTCAGCACTTCCCGCTCGACGCTGACCTGCCGTTCCTCCATGGCCTCGAGCAGTGCCGATTGTGTTTTCGGGCCGGCACGGTTGATTTCATCGACCAGCACCACGTCGGCAAACAAGGGGCCGGGACGGAAGACAAAGTTGCGCTGCGTCTCGTCAAATACATGCACACCGGTGATGTCACTGGGCATCAGGTCCGGTGTGCCCTGGATACGCCTGAACTCACCGCCCAGCGTGCGAGCAAGTGTCTTCGCCAACAGCGTCTTCCCGAGACCCGGAACACCCTGAACGAGAACGTGCCCGCGCGCAACGAGCGCAACAATGAGCGCGCGCGTAGGCCCTTCAGCGCCCACCACCACGCGCCCCAGCTCGCGTTGCAGCAATGATTCGACTTCCTGGATCGCGGAGCTCATGTATTGAGTTGCCTGTTGATTTTGATCATGAGGTTATGCAAACGGACGAGCGGCACCTTTGAAGTACCCAACTGGGAATACCACGCTTTCAGTTGCGCCAGATCACCGGCAGCAATCCGGGGCTGACGCTCGAGGAAATCCCACGGCCGGTGCTTCAGAAAGTGATCGAACATCCGGCGGGCCGCCGCTGCCGGCGTCATTACACGTGCAAGAAATCCGCCTGTCGCGCGTACCAGCTCAGCCTCGCGTGGCACAGGAGCTCGCGATGTCGGCAGCCGTAACCGAGTTCCACCAAGAACCCAGGACAGCCACAAGGCGGCAACGATTGCGATTGTCATATGCAGGCGGGGGTCGCGATAAAACTTGACCGGGTCGTAGTTCGCGCCGAGCCCCTGATGCACGTCATCGAACAGCACCGCGCCGTTCGACCCCCGGTTGATTGCGACGATGTTGGACAGCAGGCGGGCGTTGTCCGCGAGCCCGAGAGCACGGTTCGTGAAAATTGAGCCGAGCCCACTGACGACAATACGACCGTTTCCGAGAGGCCGGGTCCAAAAAGCGCCCTCGCCCGTCTGCCGCTCGTGGGCCAGTGTCAGCACGAAGCCCTCGTAGGGGACTTTGACCGCCCAGGGCTGCGACTCGTAGTCGGTCAGTGCAACTACCTGATGCACACCGTTGAAATAGGGGTGCTCACGATTTGGAATCAGCGTTTCGCGCCGTGGCTCTGGAAAGTGCAGCGGCAAGCGCACGATTGAATCCTTGGTGTCGGCCGCTTTTTTAGCTCGCAGATCGCGGCTTCGGGTGGACTCAAACTCGAGTCCCGTCAACAGATTGAGGTCGCCGGGGGTCATTCCACCCAAGGCAAATGCCCAGTCGGGGGTGTCGGACAACGCCGCCAGCACAACGAGCGTGTTACCTTCACGAACCCAGTGATCCAGGGGTCGGAACTCTTCAGTCTTGAAGACCGCCGTGGCAGGCAATGTAACAATCAACACGTTGCCGGTGGCCGCCAGATTCTTTTTCGACAAGCGGTGATACCGGTCACGCAGCGAGATCGTGCGAATGTGCTCGCGATCCAGCCATTGCATGGCGGCCTGGTAACCGTTTGCTCCGCGTTCTTCCGTAGTGGGTCGCGGCACTTCGACACCACCGAATCCGCCGGAATCTTCATGCAGAAACATTGTGAAGAACAACGCCAGGGCGCCCAGCGCGCAGATGAAAGTGATGAGACGCTCTTTCACCCTGGGGCGCTCGCATGCAGGCCGCGGGTGTTGGTCCTCAGTCCACCGTCGGCTTCCAATCGATCGAGCAGCACACGGCCACCGGCGACAGACTCTTCGAGGCCCTCCGCTTGCAGCTCTGCGCGAGAGAAGCGCACACGCTCCGCCGCAAGCGCCAGTTCCTCCAATCGCGAGCGGTCTGCAGCTTCCGGCAGCCTGGCAGCGCGCGTCAGTTCGCGGACTGTCAGTGCGCCAGCTGGTGGGAGCGATCCGTGGTCGGTCAGCCGACGTATGATCAGGTCCAACAGCATACGAGGCCTGTCGCGCAGCTGCGCCTGCTCGATATCGCTCCAACTGAGACCCGATGTCGCACCTGTGTTTCGCGAGCGCCGCTTACGGGCGGCGCGCCGCCGTCGACCGAACAAACCTGCTGACCGAAGTTCGTTCACTACGATAATGCCCGCCATGATCACGACCACCGCGAGCGCAGCATAGGTGACTATTCGGATCACCGACTGGGAGATGCCGACATGGGACACCATCCGGGAGAACCAACTTTCGTCAGTTGGTTGCTCGCGGCGCTCGAGGAGCGACCGCAACCAGGACTTGAAGCGCGACCAGCCTGTTTCGTCGCGGTTGCCGGCCAGGGTAGCGAGAATGGGTTGCAAACTGCGGACGTCAGGCACTTTCGCCAGACTCGATTCCCGCGTATTGCTCTCGCGAGCGACCAACTCGCGCAACTCCTTCAGGCTGCCCGCGGAAAGATCATTACCTGATTCCTTCCAACCATGCGGCAACCACGGCGCCCAGGCGCCTGCCTCCAACTGTCGCATGAGGTCAGGGCACCGCGCGGCAATCCTGTCGTAACCGATGTCGAGCTGGGGATCGAGGCGCGCCACACACGCGTCGATGTTGGCCATGGCGTCACCCACCGGCGCATGCCCGGGCGCGGAGGTCAGCGCCGGCTGTGCTGTCGGCGCATGCCCGGGCACGGAGGCCAGAGCCGGCTGTGCTGTCGGCGCATGTCCAGCCACGGAAGTTGGCGCCTGCGGCCGTTCAGCCGCCACTGCGCCAACAGCCACTGCGCCAATGGCCGCCGAGCCAATAGCCGGCGCCGCCAACATCCCAGCCGCCAGCGCCCCCGCAAACATCGCGTTGAAGCACCAGCGATTCATGTTTTCAGCCGGCCGGGGCGCCTGCAATTCGCCGCTCCAGATCGGCGCCATCCTTGCGTGACCGCAGGTCGCCGTAGAGCGCCAGCGACATGGACGAGACAAACGGCACGAACACCGCCCCGGAGGCAACCACCATCACCGCCGAAACAGCCGTGCTCACGGCCAGATCGCGAGCGGCTACCAATTGTGTCAGCACACCGACGATCAAACCGGCTGTCACCGATAGCACGATGATCATCGTTAGCACGACCAGATAAACCATCACCGTGCGCCACCAGTTCCCTCGGACCAGGTGCGCGCTGTAGCGCAGGCTTTCGATCGGGCCCTTGCGGTCGACCAGCCGTGCGGGCCATGAGCACAGAAACAACACGAGTAGGTAGAAAGCCGGTACTGCGAGCAGCGCACCGCTCCATGATCGGTAGGCAGCCGGGATCACCGCCAAGGGCACGAACCAGATACCCACGAGGACTGCCATGACGATTCCCATCAGGACGACGGCCGGGACGTTACGGAGTCCCTCCTTCAAAGCCGTCATGCTCGCGGACTCTGAACCCGTAGCGATCGCGGCCTGTCGGACGATGATTGCATTGATGAGCGCGGCACCTACTACCGTTCCCAACAAATAGACCGTCCACCAGCCAGGATCGCTGTTGCTGAACGGGCGGATATTGCGGCCACTGAGGATGATGTAGATGTTCTGCAGTTGGCCGGCGACCGTGGCCAACACGCTGAAGGGCAGAACCTTCAGCAGTGTGACCTTGAAAATCCGGACCGCCGAATCGAGCACTTCGCCGATGACCTGCGGCCGCGAGGGGGGATACAAAACGGATGGCATCCGCGAATATTACGGACTATGGCTGCCAATCTCACGATCGACGCACTTTTAGCCCGCGGGGCCAATCGCCTTGCCGCCGGCTGGCCCGCGGGTCACACGCGAAAGGCCACTGATCGCCGCACTGGCATGCCGCCCTCACCTCATGAGCCCGCCGGTGTGGCTGCGCGCGACGCTAGCACCATGCCGGTCAACCACGGCGTTGACGATCTCGACGGCGGCACGGCGCGGTCCTGCGGCGAGCGCGCGCTGTCCGCCGACGATGGTGTGCTCGACGCCGAGCTCCTCCTCGCGCACGTACTGGGCAAAACGCGCACCTTTTTGAAGGCACATCCAGAGCAGATCCCGACGCCACAGCAAGCTCACCAGTTTGGCGAGCTGCTGGAGCGCCGCGCCGCGGGAGAGCCCATCGCTTACATCGTGGGCTATCGGGACTTTTGGACCCTCACGCTCGCCGTGAACCCTGCCGTCCTGGTGCCGCGCCCAGAAACAGAGCTGCTTGTAGAACGCGCCTTGGCGCTGGGGGATGAAGGGCCGGTCAATGTCGCTGATCTCGGCACGGGCTCGGGCGCTATCGCTTTGGCCCTGGCGGGCGAGCGTCCGCAGTGGAAGGTGACTGCTGTGGATTTATCAGCAGATGCGCTCGCCACGGCGCGCGCAAACGCCGCCGCGCTGGGGCTGACCCGCGTCGAATTTCTCGAGGGCTCGTGGTTTGCTCCGCTGAAGGACCGAAAGTTCCACGTCATTGCCAGCAATCCACCGTATGTGTCGGAAGGCGATGAAGCATTGAAGGACGCAACGCTGCAGCATGAGCCTCAGATGGCTCTGGCGTCGGGGCCAGACGGGCTCTCGGCGATCAGGGAAATCGTACGTGCGGCTCCCGATCACCTGGAGCGTCACGGCTGGCTGATTCTGGAGCACGGCTTCGATCAGGCTGCCGCCGTTGCGCATGAGCTTGTCGGGCGCGGCTTCGGTCACGTACGCTCCCACCGCGATCTCGCCGGCCACTGGCGCCTCACGGAGGGGCAGTGGGAGCCGGCGCGCACTCCATAAGGACCCATTTAAATGATTAAATTCGAGACATCCCACGGCAGTTTCACGGTCGAGCTCTTTACCAAGGAAGCACCGATCAGTGCCGAAAACTTCCAGAAATACGTGGATGACAAATTCTTCGATGGCACGATTTTCCATCGCATCATCCCGAACTTCATGATCCAGGGCGGCGGCATGGACAAAGAGTTCGCGAGCAAGGAAACCCGTCCAGCGATCAAGAACGAAGCCAAGAACGGCCTCAAGAACCAGCGTGGCACCCTGTCGATGGCTCGCACGAGTGACATCAACAGCGCGACCTCCCAGTTTTTCATCAACCTGGTCGACAATGCCTTCCTAGACAACGGATCACGCGACTACGGTTACGCAGTGTTCGGACGTGTCACTGAGGGAATGGACACCGTCGACAAGATCGCCGCTGTGAAGACGGGTCGCCGCAAGGGCTATCAGGACGCTCCGATGGAAGACGTCGTAATCATTTCCGCAACCACAGTCGGGGACAAGTAACCCCGCGGACAGACGCTGCCCAGCAAAATGGGTCGCTTCCTCAAATGGATCGCGCTCGCGATCCTGACGTGCGTAGTTCTATCGGTCGTCGTCGTGTTGACCCTGCGATGGGTCAACCCGCCGACGAGCGCGTTCATGTTGGCTGCCCGCATGAATGCGATGTCGGAAGGCGACCGGAACTACCGCACCGAATATGAGTGGGTGGATCTCGAGAACATCTCACCCCACGCGGCCATCGCGGTGGTCGCTTCGGAAGACCAACAGTTTCCCTTTCATGCCGGGTTCGATCTCAACTCCATCCGGGAGTCGGTGCGTGCCAGTGAGAAAGGCAAAAAGAAGCACCTGCGCGGCGCCAGCACGATTTCCCAACAGGTCGCCAAGAACCTGTTCCTCTGGAACGGCTACAGTTTCATCCGCAAGGGGCTCGAGGCCTACCTGACAGTCATCATGGAACTGACCTGGCCCAAGGAACGCATCCTCGAGGTCTACCTAAACGTTGCGGAATTTGGCAAAGGCATCTATGGCGTACAAGCCGCCTCGGAACGTTTCTTCCACAAACCGGCCTCTCGACTGTCGTCAGGTGAGGCCGCCACCCTGGCAGCCGTCCTCCCCAACCCGATCAAGATGCACGCCGAACGACCGTCGGCGTACGTGTCAGAACGCAGGGAGCAAATCCTGGTGCAAATGCGCGCCTTGGGCGGGGCGTCATACCTACAGGCGCTGGAAAAAGAATCCCACCCCGTAGGCAAAACCGCCGGCCGCCGGTAGTACAACGCCAGCGGTCCGGCCGCATTCCTGCTTCTTACGAGGGCTCATACCCCAGGTTAGGGGACAACCACCGCTCCATCTCCGTCAGGGGCATCCCCTTGCGGGAAGCGTAGTCCTCGACCTGATCCTTATCGATCTTGCCGATACCGAAATACCGCACATCCGGATGGGAGAAATACCACCCGCTGACAGCGGCGGTCGGCAACATGGCAAACGATTCAGTCAACTGCACGCCGGCGTTCTTCTCGGCATCCAACAACCGGAACAGCTTCGCTTTCTCAGTGTGATCAGGACACGCGGGGTAGCCCGGTGCAGGCCGGACACCCTTGTATTCCTCCTTGATCAACTGCGCATTGGTTAACGCCTCTTCAGGCGAATAACCCCAGTGCTCGCGCCGCACGCGCTCATGAAAGTGCTCGGCAGCCGCCTCGGCAAACCGGTCAGCCAGAGCTTTCAACATGATGCTCGAATAGTCATCATGAGCCTTCTCAAACCGCGCCACATGCTCCTCGATCCCAATACCCGCGGTCACCGTAAACCCACCAATGTGGTCCTTGACCCCACTGGACTTGGGTGCAATGTAGTCGGCCAGACACTCATGCGGCTGCCCCGGCGCCTTGCCTTTCTGCTGGCGCAGGAACGAGAGGGTTGCTATTACCTTCGACCGACTCTCGTCCGCGTAAACCTCGACGTCATCCCCGACAGAGTTGGCCGGGAACAATCCAATGACCGCCCGCGCCTGCAACCAGGATTCCGACACAACCTGCTTCAACATCCGGCGCGCATCAGCATACAGATTGCTGGCCGCCTCACCCTTTACAGGGTCCGACAGCACATCCGGAAACTTTCCGGTGAACTCCCATGCATTGAAGAACGGCATCCAATCGATGTATCCCAACAAATCCTTCAAAGGATAGTTGTCGAATACAGTGATGCCTGGCGCGCGCGGCTGCGCGGGTGAATAGCCTGCCCAATCGATACGACGCTTGTTGGCGCGTGCCTGAGCAATCGTGTACTCGGGAGACTTGACCTTCTTCCCCGCGTGAGCCTCACGGCGCTTTTCATGGTCCTCGCTGACCTTGATCAGAAACTCCGCTCGCGCAGTGTCCGAAGAAAGCGTCTGACAGACACCCACAGATCGTGAGGCATCCTTCACGTAAATGACAGGCGACTTGTATTGCGGAGCAATCTTTACTGAAGTGTGCGCTGGCGACGTCGTCGCCCCGCCAATCAACAGCGGAATCTGAAAGCCCTGCCGCTGCATCTCCTTCGCGACATTCACCATCTCATCGAGTGATGGCGTGATCAGCCCCGACAGACCGATGTAATCAGCATTCTCGCGCCGGGCCGTATCGAGAATCTTGTCCGAAGGGACCATCACACCGAGATCAATAACCTCGAAGTTGTTGCACTGTAGTACAACACTGACGATGTTCTTGCCGATGTCGTGCACATCACCCTTGACCGTCGCGATGACTACCCGGCCGTTCGAGCGCCTCTCACCGCTCTGCTCTTTTTCAATGAAGGGCACCAGGTGAGCCACCGCACGCTTCATGACACGCGCGCTCTTCACAACCTGAGGAAGGAACATCTTGCCGGCGCCAAACAGGTCGCCGACAATGTTCATGCCATCCATCAGCGGCCCTTCAATCACCTGCAACGGACGATCGAAAGTGAGCCGGGCCTCTTCGGTATCCTCGATGATGAAATCATCCATACCCTTGATCAGCGCATGCTCGAGGCGTTTCGCCACCGGCAGGCTGCGCCACTGCAGATCCACCTGTTTCTTGGCCCCGGCCTCGCCCTTGAAGCGTCCGGCGATTTCCAACAACCGCTCGGTGGCATCCGGGCGCCTGTTCAGAATGACATCCTCGGCGGCTTCACGTAGCTGAGGCTCGATTTCCTCGTAAATCGCCAACTGGCCGGCGTTCACGATTCCCATGTCCATACCCGCCTTGATCGCGTGATACAGGAACACCGAGTGCATGGCTTCGCGAACAGGATCATTGCCGCGGAAAGAGAATGAGACGTTACTGACGCCTCCGCTCACCATCGCGTGGGGCAACGATTCCTTGATCAGGCGGGTCGCGTCAATAAAGGCCTTCCCGTAGCCGTTGTGCTCCTCGATACCCGTTGCAACCGCAAAGATGTTGGGATCGAAGATGATGTCCTCGGGCGGCACTCCGGCACGCTGCGTGAGGACCTCGTAGCACCGCTTGCAGATTCCAATCTTGCGCTCGATGGTGTCAGCCTGGCCTTGCTCATCAAATGCCATGACGACCATCGCGGCCCCGTAGCTGCGGACCTTTTTGGCATGGGCAATGAAGGCTTCCTCGCCCTCCTTCATGCTGATGGAATTCACCACCGCCTTACCCTGGATGCACTTGAGCCCCGCCTCGATCACCGTCCATTTGGACGAGTCGATCATGATCGGGACCCGGGCAATGTCCGGCTCCGCCGCAATCAGATGCAGGAAGCGCACCATCGCAGCTTCCGAATCCAACATACCCTCGTCCATGTTGATGTCGATGATCTGCGCACCGCTCACGACCTGCTGGCGTGCGATATCGAGCGCGGCGTTGTAGTCGCCTGCCTCGATCAGCTTGCGGAACTTCGCAGATCCGGTGACATTAGTGCGCTCGCCAACATTGACGAAGAGCGAGTCTTCATCAATGTTGAGCGGCTCGAGGCCCGACAGCCGGCACTTCGGCGGCAACGCCGGAATCTGACGCCGAGGATAATTACCCAGGCTCTCGCGCATGAGGCGGATGTGATGCGGGGTGGTGCCGCAGCATCCACCGACGATATTCAACAGTCCGGAGGAGGCGAAATCCCGCAGGATTTGCGCAGTCTCCTCGGCTGTCTCGTCGTACTCGCCGAAGGCATTCGGCAACCCGGCATTGGGATAGGAGCAGACGTAGGTATCCGCCACGGAGGAAAGATCCGCGATGTACTGCCGCATCTGGGTGGCACCCAGTGCGCAGTTGAGCCCCACTGCCAGTGGCTCGGCGTGTCGGACCGAGTTCCAGAACGCCTCGGTGGTCTGGCCTGACAACAGGCGCCCCGAAGCATCCGAAATGGTGCCCGAAATAATGATCGGAATCTCGACCCCGAGCTCTTCAAACAGTCTCTGCACCGCGAAGATGGCGGCCTTTGAATTCAACACATCGAAGATGGTCTCGATGAGGAACAGGTCCACACCGCCCATCAACAACGCCCGGCCGGCTTCCATGTAGGCAGCAACGAGATCATCGAACGTAACGCTGCGATATCCCGGGTCGTTCACATCCGGCGAAAGCGAAGCCATCCGGGTGGTAGGACCCAGTGCACCGGCCACAAACGCGGGCCGCCCCCTGGACTGCGCAAACTGATCCGCCGTCTCGCGCGCAATCCGTGCCGCCCGGTAATTGAGCTCTGCAACCAGAGCCTCAGTCCCGTAGTCCGACTGCGAAATCGAGTTAGAGCTGAAGGTATTGGTCTCAATGATGTCCGCGCCTGCCTCGAGGTACTCGCGATGAATACCTGCAACGACATCAGGCTTGGTCAACACCAGGATGTCGTTGTTGCCCTTGAGATCCTTGCCGTGAGTACGAAGGCGGTCGCCCCGAAAATCCTTCTCGTCCAACTTGTGCTGTTGGATCATCGTGCCCATGGCGCCATCGAGGAAAACGATGCGCTCCTCGAGCAGGCCCTTCAGGCGCTTGATGCGCTCCTGGCGTTGGGTCTCGTCAATTGGCGTAACACCAAAGGGAACCGCCGCGGCCTTGGCGATGCCATCTTTGGTCACCTCTGGCTGCAACGCGGTCGGCTCACTGCGGCGGGCTCCATGCGAACCGTGGGCCTGATGATCGTGGCCACACCCACTCATGCTACGGCCCTCTGCCTGGCAGGGCGAACTCCCAGCGCGTGACAGATCGCATAGGTCAGCTCAGCACGATTCAACGTGTAGAAGTGGAACTCCCGCACGCCTTGCAGCGCCAATGCCTGCACCTGCTCGATAGCCACGCTGGCGGCAATCAGGCGGCGTGTTTCCGGATCGTCATCGAGACCGTTGAAGCGATCCTTCAGCCAATCTGGAATAGAAGCACCACACATGGAGGCGAACCTCAACACCTGCGGGAAGCGGGTGATGGGCAGAATTCCAGGCACGATGGGGGCCGTAATGCCGGCAGCCTCGGCGCGATCGCGAAATCGCAGGAACGCGTCCGTGTTGTAGAAGAACTGCGTAATCGCGCGCGACGCGCCAGCGTCGACCTTGCGCTTGAGGTTGTCCAGATCAACAGCCGCCGACATCGCTTCCGGATGAACTTCCGGATACGCGGCCACCGAGATGTCAAAGTCGGCAACACTCTTCAATCCGGCAACCAGGTCCGATGCGTAGGCGAAGCCGTCGGCACGTGGAACATACTGAGTGGTCCCCTTCGGCGGATCGCCCCGAAGCGCTACCAGGTGGCGAATTCCCTGATCCCAATATTTACGCGCGATATCGAGAATTTCGCCGCGGCTCGAGCCGATGCATGTCAGATGCGGTGCGCTGACGAGCGGCGTTTCGCGCTGCACTCGGGTCACAACATTGTGAGTGCGCTCGCGAGTCGAGCCGTCGGCTCCGTAGGTTACGGAAATAAAGCGCGGCGCGAGCGGTGCGAGCCGCTCAACTGACTTCCAGAGCGTCGCCTCCATCTCGGCATCGGCCGGAGGAAAGAATTCAAACGAAACTTCGATTGGATAGTTCATGTTGTTCATGCGCGCCTCAAAGTGTGCCTTTCCATATTTGACACGGCATTTGCCACCGGGGCGGCAACCGCAGCCAGGACATGCTCCTCACCCTCTTCAATGGGGCTCAGGCTCTCGCAGCTCAGACCCTGCTCCGCCAACAGCCGCCGCAGGCGTGCCAGTGGATTCTCCGCGGAAGCTTCCAGCGATTCATAACGTTCAAACACCCACATGCGCCCATTCGGAGCGAGCGCGCGTGACGCCAAAGTCACCACGGCACTCAGCTCGCTGTTGGGAATCGCCAGACGATCAACAATCACACGATCGAACAGTTGCCCCAGGCGATCGAGATCAACCAGATTTTCGGAGCTGCCAGCAACCAACACGCGGCAGTTGAACCCGCGTCTTTCAGCGAAGGCGCGGGCGCTTTGAGCGGCGCGCTTTGAGTGGGCAATTGCCGTGCATTCCCCGGCCGCAAGCGCCGCGCTCTCCAGCAACTCGAGATGCTCGACCCCGACTACCAATGCGGAATCGACCCGGCCCGGGCGGTTGGTCGATCCGATAAAGACCTTGAGCGCCCGACCCAGGCGCGACTCGGAAGCACCCGCCTCGGAATCCTCCTGGGCGCGATCCAGGTCACGGGCAAAAACAGGATCGCCGCGATCGAGCTGGGCCAGGAGCCCCTTCACGAAGCTCGCCGCCGCGGGACTGGCCGTGAGCCGGTAGTGAACCCATTGACCGTTTCGGATCCTCTCAATCAGCCCGGCCTCACTGAGGATGCGCAGATGTCGGCAGACGCGCGGCTCGCTCTGCCCCACCGCCTGCGCAAGATCCGAAACGCTGAGATCCCCCTGATCGCACAGGGCGAGCAGGCGCAGACGGCTGGGCTCACCCGCCGCCTTCAACCAAGCAATTAATTCCGGTGCCCGAGTTGCCATAATTAAAGGATTGCACAAATCTTTAATTACAATACGGCAGATGAGCCCAGCCGACAACCTTTTTGAATGCGAACGACGCCCTGAGCCGGGGATTGGCTCACAGGCAAAACAATAGAGGGAAGAGCACGGGGGCGCTGCGCGGCCAGTCCCTGTTCAGGGATAGTGCCGCGCTAATAAATCAGTGCCGCGCCAATAAACTAATGAAGCATCTTCGACGCAGTCGGGTCGGAGAAGAGCGCCTCGATGTCCGCCGGCCCGAACTTGTAGGGCCGGTGGCAAAATTCGCATGTGACGGTGACTGACCCCTGCTCCTGCAGAATGTCCTTCACCTCCTCAGCCCCGAGGGCCCGGAGCAGACCGGACACACGTGCCTGATTGCAGCGGCATTCGAACTGAACGGGCGCGCCTCTGAACAGGCGCATGTCGTGTTCAGCAAACCCCCGCTCCAGCAACTCCTCAACTGGGCGGTTGAGCAGGTCAGCGGAGCTGAGTTTCTCGATACCCTTCTGAGCGTCCTGCCAGGTCTCTTCAATATCCGATTCATCGGAACGGGCCGCGCCCGGCACTTTCTGAACCAGGAAGCCGGCACCGCGCTCGTCATCGGCAGCGAGAATCAGCCGGGTCGGCAACTGCTCAGAGGACGCGAAATAGGCCTCCAGCGAATCAGCCAGTGAGCCACCCTGAAGCGGCACGATTCCCTGGTAACGGCTGCTGCGCTCATCCGCTTCAACCGTCACGGCAACCTTCCCAGTGGTACCCACCAACTGGCGAAAAGCGTCCTGCGGGTCGATCTCGGCAACCCGATCAGCATCAAAGCGAGCAACAGCCCGCAGCCGATAATCATGAGTGCACTGCGCGACGAGCAGCCCGACAGCGCCATCACCTTGCAGCTGCAGCGTCAAAGTCCCGTTGAATTTCAGCGTGGCCGCGAAAAGGACCGAAGCCGCCACCGCCTGCCCCAGCAGCTCCCGAACGGGCTGCGGATAATCCGCATGCGCTATCAACTCGCGCCACGCCGCGTCCAGGCGCACCCAATGGCCCCGAACTGGTTGATTCTCAACAATAAACCGGCGGACCTGATCGCCCGCCTGAAGCTGCTTGGATTCACTCATGGCCCACAGGATGGGGCACGAGTAGCCGTATCTCAACCCGGCAGTTTCTTCTTCAACAGCTCATTCAGCTGAGCCGGGTTAGCCTTACCCCCGGTAGCCTTCATAACCTGCCCCACAAAGAACCCGAACAATTTGTCCTTCCCGGCACGGAAGTCAGCCAACTGAGAGGGGTTCTTAGCCATCACCTCATCAATGGCCTTCTCAATAGCCGAAGTGTCAGTGATCTGCTTCAGCCCCTTCTCTTCAATAATGGCATCCGCAGTCGCACCCGTTGCCCACATCGCCTCAAACACTTCCTTGGCGATCTTCCCCGAAATGGTCTGATCCTCAATGCGCTTCAGCAGCCCCGCCAGCCGCTCGGCCGGCAGCTTGCCTGACTGCACTTCCAGTCCATCCTTGTTCAAAGCAGCCGCCAGCTCACCCATCACCCAGTTGGCCGCGAGCTTCGGCTCCTTGGGCACTTCGCGAACCACCGCTTCGTAGTAATCAGCCAGCTCCCGACTCGCAATCAACACGCCCGCGTCATACGCCGAAAGTCCGTACTGACTGCTGAGCCTGACCGCCTTCTGATCCGGCAGCTCCGGCAACGTGGACCGAACCGTCTCGACAAACTTCTCATCGAGCTCCACCGGCAACAGGTCCGGATCGGGGAAATAGCGATAGTCATTCGCTTCTTCCTTCGATCGCATGGAACGTGTCTCATCCCTGTCAGGATCGTAGAGCCGCGTCTCCTGAACGACCTTGCCACCCGACTCCAGCAGATCGATCTGGCGCGCCACCTCGTAGTTGATGGCCTTCTCAACAAACCGGAACGAGTTCAGGTTCTTGATCTCGGCGCGCGTACCGAACTTCTCGGTGCCCTTCTTGCGCACCGACACGTTGGCATCACAGCGGAACGAACCTTCCTGCATGTTGCCGTCGCAGATTTCGAGATAGCGCACGAGCGTGTGCACCTTCTTCATATACGCCACGGCTTCCTTGGCCGAACGCATATCCGGCTCCGACACGATCTCAACCAGCGGTGTGCCCGCACGGTTCAAATCGATGCCCGACACTCCGGGCAAACCTTCATGCAGTGACTTACCTGCGTCCTCTTCCAGGTGCGCACGGGTGACGCCGACGACCTTCCTGGCACCATCATCGAGAACAATCTCAATGGAGCCCTTGGCCACAATCGGCAACTCGTACTGACTGATCTGATAGCCCTTGGGCAGATCCGGATAAAAGTAATTCTTCCGGGCAAACACCGAATGCCGCGAAATCTGCGCGCCAATCGACAGGCCGAACTTCACGGCCATGCGAACGGCTTCACCATTTAACACCGGCAGAACACCGGGGTAGCCCAGGTCCACGAGGTTGGCTTGTGCGTTGGGCGGCGCGCCGTAGGCCGTAGCCGACCCGGAAAATATCTTCGACTTCGTAGCGAGCTGAGCGTGAATCTCCAGCCCGATCACTGTTTCCCAACCAGTCTCACTCATACAAAACGCTCCGGCACCCTGGAATGCCAGTCAGTTTCCTTCTGGAACGCGTGCGCCGCGTTCAACAATCTACCCTCACTGAAATGGGGACCCACGATCTGCAATCCAACCGGCAAACCGCCCACGAGCCCACAAGGAATCGACATCGCCGGCAGGCCCGCGAGGTTCGCTCCGATGGTGTAGATGTCGTTCAGGTACATGGTGATGGGATCGGATGTCTTGTCACCGATTGGAAACGCCGGTGTCGGCGTCGTCGGCCCCATCAGGACATCGACCTCTCCGAAAGCGCGCTTGAAATCATCGGCAATCAACTGCCGTACCTTCTGCGCCTTCAGGTAATAGGCATCGTAGTAACCGGCTGACAGGACATAGGTACCCGTCATGATTCGACGCTTCACTTCGGCGCCAAATCCCTCACCACGCGACCGCTTGTACAAGTCCATCAAGTCACGAGGGTCTTTGGCCCGATGTCCGAAGCGCACACCATCGAAGCGCGCGAGGTTCGAGGAACACTCCGCGGGAGCGACAACGTAGTACGCAGGTACTGACAGCGGCAGATTGGGCAGGCTCACTTCTTTGAGAGTCGCACCCAGCCGCTCGTAGACAGCCAACGCGTCGCGGATGCGTTTCTCATTTTCCGCATCCAGTCCCTTGTCGAAGAATTCCTTCAGCAGTCCGATCTTCATTCCCGCCAGAGGCGCTTCGAGACCTGCGACGTAGTCCGGTACCGGAATGTCGACGCTGGTCGAGTCGTTGGGATCGAATCCAGACATCTCGCGCATGAGCAGTGCCGCGTCCGCGGCGGTGGTCGTAATCACCCCACCCTGATCGAGACTGGAAGCAAACGCGATCATTCCGTAGCGGGACACCCGTCCGTAGGTTGGCTTGATTCCAGTCACGCCGCACAGAGCGGCGGGCTGACGAATGGAGCCACCCGTGTCAGTCGCGGTCGCAGCAGGAATGAGCCGTGCAGCAACGGCCGCGGCGGATCCACCTGATGACCCCCCCGGCACCAGATCGGTGTTCCAGGGATTTCGCACAGGTCCGAAGTAGCTCGTCTCGTTGGAGGAGCCCATCGCAAACTCATCCATGTTCGCCTTGGCGAGCGTGATGGCACCAGCGGACTTGAGCTTCGCGACCACAGTGGCGTCATACGGCGACACGAAATTATCGAGCATGTGCGAGCCGCACGTGGTGAGCACACCTTCCGTGCAGAACAGGTCCTTGTGAACGAGGGGCAGTCCGGTCAAAGGACCACCACGTCCCGCGGCCAGATCTTTGTCTGCAGCTTGCGCAGCAGCGAGAGCTGGTTCACGAAGAATGGTGACCATTGCGTTCAATGTCGGTTGGTGCGCATCGATCCTGTCCAGAAAGCCGCGCACGAGCTCAACGCTCGAATATTCCTTGGCGCGCAGCCCTTTTGCGAGCTGCGTCAGTGACAGCGTATGCGTCTTCACTCTATTACCTTCGGTACCAGATACAGTCCCGCCGCAACCTGCGGGGCATTCTTCTGATTGATCTCGTGACGATCCGTTTCCGTGACCACGTCCGCTCGCAGCCGTTGAGACTGTCCAGGCAGTGGGTGTGCCATCGGGGCGACACTGGTCACATCTGCTTTGTTCAGCTCGCCGACGAAATCAAAAATCGACGACAGGCTCTGCTGATAGACAGCAAGCTCGGCAGGCTGGAGCTGCAGACGCGCCAAATGCGCGATGTTTTCAATCTGTTCACGTGTCAGTGCCATGGCGGGGGAATCATCAGTAGTGAGACAACAAATGCGAAAAGCAGCCCAAAATCATACATGTTGCCTTGCTGAATGTCCTGTCGGTTGATATGTTACGCGCCACTTTGGGGGGTCCCCCGCCGCACTTTATTCCGGTCGTCAATTCATGTTCAAACGCTTGCGCGGCTACTTCTCCAGCGATCTGTCGATCGACCTGGGAACAGCAAACACACTGATCTACGTGCGCGACAAAGGCATCGTGCTGAACGAGCCGTCCGTAGTCGCGGTGCAGGACGAGTCGACCCGCAGCGGCGGTAAGATCATCGTCGCCGTGGGGTCGGAGGCCAAGAGCATGCTGGGCCGCACGCCCGGGCACATCACGGCCGTTCGTCCGATGAAGGACGGCGTCATTGCCGACTTCACGTACACCGAAAAAATGCTTCAGCACTTTATCAACAAAGTGCACGGCAACCGCATGCTGAAGCCTTCGCCGCGAGTCCTCGTGTGCGTGCCGTTCGGTTCCACACAGGTCGAGCGCCGCGCCATTCGCGAATCCGCCGAAGGTGCCGGTGCCCGCAACGTGGCGATTGTCAGCGAGCCGATGGCGGCCGCCGTCGGCGCCGGACTGCCCGTTCACGAAGCGCGTGGCTCCATGGTACTGGATATCGGCGGCGGTACATCCGAAGTCGCGGTCCTGTCCCTGAACGGCATCGTTTATGCGAACTCCGCGCGCATCGGTGGTGACCGCTTCGACGAAGCGATCATGAACTACGTCCGCCGGAACTACGGCATCCTGATCGGTGAAGCGACCGCGGAACGCATCAAGATCGAGATCGGCTCCGCCTATCCCGGTCAGCAGGTGCGCGAGCTGTCGGTGAAGGGACGCAATCTTTCCGAAGGCGTACCGCGCAGCTTCACGCTGAACAGCAACGAAATCCTGGAAGCGCTGCAGGAGCCCCTGCAGAGCATCGTCAGCGCCGTGAAGCAGGCGCTGGAGCAGACTCCTCCCGAGCTTGGAGCCGACGTTGCCGAACGGGGCATCGTGCTCACCGGTGGCGGCGCATTGCTGCGCGACATCGACAAGCTGCTCACGGAAGAGACCGGCCTGCCCGTCGTCGTGGCGGATGACCCTCTCACCTGCGTCGCACGCGGTGGAGGGCGCATTCTCGAGCTGATGGACGAGCTGGGTCCCGGTCACTTCGGTCTCGAGTAACGCCACGGACAGGAGCCTTTGAATGGCCTTCGGCACAGGGGCCAGCTCCGCCAGGGGAGGCTCTCCCGGTTTCCGGTTCGCTATCTATGCGATTCTGTCGATCGTCATCATGACGCTCGACCAGAAGGGCGAATACCTCGAAAAGGTCCGCTACGCCCTGAGCATTGCCGCTCAACCCATCCAGATGGCTGTCAGCTCACCTTCGGCCGCCTGGCGGTGGATGCAGGAGAGCTTCGCCACGCGCGACTCTCTAAGGGCTGAAAACGCCCGTCTCGTCACCCGGAACCGCGAGCTGGAACAGCGGTCCATGCGGTACGAGGCCCTTGCCCACGAGAACGACGAGCTGCGCGGTCTGCAGGAAGCCCTGCCACCCGTGGCCGAGCGCTGGATCGTGGCGGAAATTGTGGATATCCAGCTCAACAGCTTGCGCCAGCGCGTGCTCATCAACCGGGGCTCGCGGAACGGTCTGTTCAAGGGACAGGCCGTGATGGATGACAAGGGACTGCTGGGTCAGACGACCCATGTCGGTCCATTCAGTGCCGAGGTGATTCTCATCACCGACCCCGAGCACGCCGTTCCCGTTCAGATTGATCGAACGGGTTTGCGGACCATAGCCGTGGGTACGGGAGACACTGCTTCGCTCGCGCTTCCATACTTGCCCGCCAACGCTGACGTGAAGGTGGGCGACGTGCTGACGACCTCTGGTCTAGGTGGAGTGTTCCCAGCCGGGTACCCCGTTGGTCGCGTGGTGGAGGTGCACCGTGATGCGGTGCAACCGCTTGCCCAAGTCCGTGCCGAGCCGTTTGCAAGCATGAATATCGACCGCGAGGTCATGCTCGTGTGGTTCCGCGAGGGCCACCCTGCGGCACCTGTCTCGCTGAACGGTGTGGACGCCAAAACTGGCAATCCCAAGATGCAGTCTCAGCCTGTTCCCCCACGCAAGGCACCTCCGCCAGCGGCACCTGCAACGCAACAGGCCGCCCCGTCACCTGGCGATGCCGCCACGCTGCAGACACAACCCAAGCCCGCGGCCCCCAAGCCAGCAGCCAAACCGGCGACGCCCGCGCCTAAGGATGACGCGGAAGAAGGTCCACCCATTGAGGAGGACATCCCGCCAAAGCCCGAGCCCAAGGGAACGCAGCCGGCAGCTCCACAGCCGCCGACTCCATCACCGTCGACACCGCAGCCGCCCCAAGCCCGCGCCCCCACGCAACCGTCGACTCGTTCAGCGCGTGCCCCCGCCGCAACGCCAGCGCCGAGGCAGCAGTGAACCACGAAGCTCGCGGCGCAATGTTCCTGACAGCGCTCCTTGCGTTGATCCTGACTGTCCTCCCCATGCCAGCGACGCTTGCGCTCGTGCGCCCGATGTTCCTGGTCCTGACAGTCCTGTACTGGTCGATTGCCTCCCCGCGCGCGGGCGGCATCGCACTCGGCTTCTTTTCCGGCCTCATGCTGGATGTGTTTCAAAGCCCGGTGCTGGGCGAGCACGCCTTCGCACTCACCACCATCACTTTTGTTGCCGTGCACGAGCATCAGAAGATCCGTTCCAAGCCCGCGTTTCAACAATCCTTGATCGTGTTCGCGGTGCTGCTGGCCTACGAAGTCATACTCTTCTTCATTGACGGTTGGACCCACCACCCGATCACCAATCCGTTGCGATGGGTGCACACCGTCACCGGGGCAATTCTCTGGGCGCCAGTCGCCGCACTTCTCAACCTGACCAACGACCGGCGCCGGTAACGGCGGGGCTTCCAGCATGGCGCGTGGCGTGCACATCAAAGACCATTGGAGCGAACAGCGACTGTTCGACCAGCGTGCCATTGTCGCGGGCGCGCTGATCGTACTGTTGACATTGGGTCTGCTCGGCCGCCTGTTCCTGTTGCAGGTCATCCGTCACGACTACTACGCCGAGCTGTCGCAGGGTAACCGGGTCCGCACCGAGCCGATACCCGCGGCTCGCGGCCTCATTCTCGACCGTCACGGTGAAGTAGTCGCCGGCAACCAACCCGCCTACCAGCTCGAGCTCGTCCCCGAAGAAGTACCGAACCTCCAGGCAGCCCTGAACGGTCTCGTCGAGCTGGACCTGATTCGCGCGGAAGACGTCGACGAGTTGAAGAAGACCATCCGCTCGCGCCGTGCATTCGACAGCGTGCCGGTCCGCCTGCGCATGTCCGATGAGGACGTCGCGAAATTCGCGGTCCGCAGGTTTGAATTCCAGGGCCTGGACATCAAAACCCGACAGACCCGCTCCTACCCGAACGGCGACATGGCGGTTCATGCGCTGGGTTACGTGGGAGCCATCAGCGAGGCCGACCTCGCGCGCATCGATCGCGCCGCTTATTCCGGTACCGCGCTGATCGGCAAGCAGGGTGTTGAGAGCGCGTACGAGCAGAAGCTGCACGGCCTGAACGGCTCACGTGAGATTCTCGTCAACGCCCAGGGCCGCTCGGTGGAGAAGCAAGGCGCTTTCATTCCGAGCCTGCACACGCACGCCCCAACCGCCGGCGACGACATCATCCTTGCGATGGATCTGAAAACGCAGCGCGTGGCCGAGGAAGCTCTGAATGGCCGCCGCGGCGCCGTCGTTGCCATTGATCCCAACAACGGCGATGTCATCGCGATGACGAGCCGCCCCGGCTTCGACCCCAACATGTTCGGCCGCGGCATCACGAAGTCTGAATACACCACGCTGAAAGATGACATCGACACACCGCTGCTCGATCGCGCGATGCGCGGTGTCTATCCGCCGGGCTCCACGGTCAAACCCGTCATTGCGCTCGCGGGCCTCGCCTATCACGTGGTCGATCCCGACCAGACGCGCTTCTGCGCGGGTCAGTTCCATCTGCCCGGCAGCGCGCACTTGTATCGCGAAGGTAAGGGCGGCCATCACGGCTGGATGAACCTGACCGAAGCGATCGCCAAGTCCTGCGACGTGTACTTCTATGGCCTGGCCGACCAGATCGGCGTCGATCACATCGCCACATTCATGTCGCCGTTTGGATTCGGCAGATCGACCGGAATCGATATCAGCGGTGAGCTGCACGGCCTGTTGCCTGACCGGGCCTGGAAGGCGGCACACTTTGCGCGGCCCGCGGACAAGATGTGGTTCCCGGGTGAGACCGTGAACTTCGGTATCGGCCAGGGCTACTTGAACGTGACCCCGCTGCAGATGGCGCACTACGTCTCCGTGTTGGCCTCCCGCGGCAAGGTGTTCAAGCCGCGTCTCGTCACCGGATTCCGCGACGCGTTGACCGGCGAGATCAAGCCACTCGCGCCGGTTCGTGAGCCTGACGTCACGCTCGCCACGCCTGAGCAGTGGGACCGGATCTACACCGGCATGATCGGCGCGGTCACTCACGGTACCGCGGCGCTCGCGGTAGGTAAGAATGCGGCCTACCAGATCGCGGGCAAGACCGGCACGGCGCAGGTCTTCAGCGTCGGTCAGAACGAAAAGTACAACGAGAAAACAGTTTCAGAGCGCTTGCGCGACCATTCGTGGTTCATCTCCTTCGCACCCGCCGATCAGCCGCGCATCGCGGTGGCGGTCATTGTCGAGAACGGCGGGTGGGGTGCCAGTGCGGCGGCGCCCATCGCGCGCAAGGTGTTGGATTCCTATCTGTTGGGCGACGACGGCAAGCTGAAACCGCCCGATGCGGCCAACCCCTCCCTGCCCTCACCACGGCAGGTTCCGGCTGAATCCGAAGCGCCGGACCAGAAGCGCGCGAACACGCCGCCTCCGTCCCCTGAGAAGTCGGGTTAACTGGCATGATTTACGAAGAAGTCACCACCGGCTCACGCACCCGGCGCACCCTGACCGGCGCGGCCCGGGTTCTATTTGAGCTGAAGCTCGATGGCCCGCTGATCATCGGACTTGCGTTGGTCGCCGTTTACGGCCTGATCATTCTCTACAGCGCCTCCGGTCAGAGCCTGGTCGTCATCTATCGCACGCTCGGGCGCCTCGCGCTGGGCACCGCCGCCATGTTGTTGCTCGCCCAGGTGAATCCGAACTTTCTGCGCAGGACTTCGCCTTGGCTGTATGCGGTGGGCGTATTCCTGCTGTTTGTTGTCTATGGCGTGGGACACATCGGCAAAGGCGCCCAACGCTGGCTGGACCTGGGAATCATCCGCTTCCAACCATCCGAGATCATGAAGCTCGCGGTACCGATGACGGTCGCGTGGTTTCTACACGAGCGGGCCTTGCCGCCCAGTTATCCGACACTGCTGCTGTTGACCGGGATGATTTTGTTGCCGGTGGGTCTCGTGGCTGTGCAACCCGACCTCGGCACGGCCTGCCTGATTGCGATCGCCGGCGCGCTGGTCATTGTGATGGCCGGCCTGTCTGTGCGGATCATGGGCGCCCTCGCCCTGATTGGTGTCGCCGGCGCCTGGGCCGGCTGGGGCTTCATGCACGACTACCAGCGCAAGCGCGTGCTGACATTCCTCGACCCGCAGACAGATCCCCTGGGCGCCGGCTATCACATCATCCAATCCCAGATCGCCATCGGCTCCGGTGGCGTGTTCGGCAAAGGTTGGATGAATGGCAGCCAGGCGCAGCTCGAATTCCTGCCTGAGCGCTCCACTGACTTCATTTTCGCCGTGGTGGGCGAGGAGTTCGGGCTGCTGGGCCAGGGTTTGCTGCTGTTGCTCTATCTCTTCGTCGTCAGCCGTGCCCTGTACCTGTCAACGCAGACGCAGGACACCTTTGCGCGCCTGGTCGCGGGAAGTCTGGCCCTGACATTCTTCGTGTATGTATTCATCAACGCCGGCATGGTCAGCGGACTGTTACCGGTTGTCGGCGTCCCGCTACCGCTGGTCAGTTATGGTGGGACTTCCGTCGTGACCCTGTTGGCCGGCTTCGGTATCCTGATGGCGCTGTACTCCCACAGAAAACTCGTAAGCTCCTAGTGCTCACCCCATCCCGCATCGGACTGTTGGTTCTGGCGCTTCTGCTGGCGGTTCCAGCCGGCGCACGGCACAAAGCCGCGCCCAAACACCCCACCTTCGACCTGAAGCGCCCCGAGATCGTGGCCTTCGTGAAGGACGTAGCGGCGCGCGATCAGTTGCGGAAAAGGCAGGTGCTGGCGCTGCTGCGCAAGGGCGAGCCGCAGCCGAAAATCATCGAGGCCATGAATCGCCCCGCCGAGAAGGTCACTCCCTGGTGGGAGTATCACGACCGCTTCCTGACGGAAGAGCGGATTTCGCAGGGAACCCAGTTCTACAACGAGCACCGTGCCTCCCTGGAGCGGATCGCCAGTGCACGGGGAATTCCTCCCGAGTATCTCATCGCGATCATGGGCGTCGAGACCAAGTATGGACAGTTCGTCGGCCACTACCGTGTGCTCGATGCACTGATGACCCTCGCTTTCGACTATCCCCCGCGCAGCGACTACTTCCGTGGCGAGCTGGAGCAGTTCCTGCTGCTGTATACAGAGGAACATTTGGACCCCCTGAAGGTCACAGGTTCCTATGCCGGCGCGATGGGAGTTCCGCAATTCATGCCATCCAGCTATCGGATGTTCGCGGTCGATGGAAACGACGATAAGAAACGCGACCTGTGGAACGACTGGGATGACATCCTGGCCAGTATCGCCAACTACTTCGCGGAGCATGGCTGGGAGGCCGGCGGCCCGGTCCTGGCTGAGACCCGACTGGATCCCGAACCCAGGTTCCAGATCGACACCCGCAATCTCGAGCTGAATGAGACCGTCGACAGCCTGAATGCCCAGGGTGTCGAGATCGTCAGTCACGAGCAGGGGACCACGCCTGCCGTACTGATCTCTGCCGAGCAACAGGACGGCCCGGCCTACCGGGTTGGTTTCAAGAACTTCTATGTCATCACGCGCTATAACCGCAGCGCGCGATATGCAATGGCTGTGCACGACCTGGCGGAAGCCATCGCACAGCGCGTCAATACGACTCCTTCCGTCGCGGCGGCCCGGCCTTGAGAGTCGCGCTGGGGGCAGTCTGCATCGGTGTCCTCGTTTTGAGCGGGTGTTCGGTCGCAAGGAAACCCGAACGCGCACCTCCCGCACCTGAGGTCGTGCCGGTCACTCCGCCCGGTGTTGATACGACCGATGCCATTCCCCGCCGTGAGCCGAGAAGCGCGCACGGCAATCCGCCTTTCTACCGGGTTCTGGGGAAACGCTACACAGTCCTCGCCAGCGAAGAGGGCTACCTGGAACGCGGCGTAGCCTCCTGGTATGGCCCGACGTTCCACGGCGAGAGCACTTCCAACGGCGAGAAGTACAACATGTACGGCATGACAGCGGCGCACAAGACCCTGCCGCTGCCCTGTTATGCGCGCGTGACCAATCTCAAGAACGGCAAAAGCGTGGTCGTCAGAATCAACGATCGCGGCCCCTTCGTATCCAACCGGTTGATCGACCTGTCCTACTCGGCTGCCCTGAAGCTCGACATGCTGAAGGAAGGCACCACTCTCGTGGAAGTGCGTGCCCTCACGGTGCAGGAGCCCGACAATCTGACACGATCCGCGCAAGCCCCACCGCCCTCGTTGTATGTTCAGGTGGGCGCGTTCGCCGATCAGAGCAATGCGCAGCGGGTGCTGAGCCGCCTGAAAGCCGGCGGTCTGCCCAGCGCGTTCATTCTTTCACCCCCCGACGGACAACCACAGCTCTACCGGGTCCGGCTCGGCCCGGTCAGCTCGGTGCCCGAGTTTGATACCCTGGCCGCGAAACTGAAGGCGCTGGGTTATCCGGACTCGCGGCTGGCCAACGACTGAACCGGGAAACGGGATGGCCAACATGCTGAAGTCCAAACGTCGCATGCTGGCCCTGATAGCGCTGCTGGGCTCCCTCGCGACGATCCTGGCGATCGGGTTCATCAGCAATGCGGAGCTGTCCGCGCTGGCCAACTCCAGCGCCCGCGTCCAGCGTTCCTATGACCTGCTCCAGACACTCTACGATCTCAACTCGGCGCTGACCGATACCGAAACCAACCAGCGCGGCTTTCTGCTGACCCAGGACCCCTCCTACCTCTCGCAGTACAACACCGCGATCGCCCAGATCCGCCTGGCCATGATTGAGCTGCGGCGCCTGAGCCGCGACGAGCCCGAGACCCGCTCCGCCATCGAAGCCCTCGAGACACTCGCCGGCGGCAAGCTCGCCGACCTGCAGGAGTCGTTGCTGCATGCACAGGCGGGTTCCCGAGGCACCGCCATGGCCAACGAGGTCCAGGGCAAAGGCAAATTCCTCATGGACGCCTTCCGGCGCAACTCCGCCGCGCTGGAAACCATCCAACGCCGGCTGCTGGAAGAGCGTCGCGAACAGGAAGCGCAGGCGCGATTCTTCAGCCAGGCGGTGCTCGTCACAACGATCGTGTTGAGCCTGCTGCTGGTGGCGGCCGCCGCCATGATCAGCCGCCGGTTCGATGATCGGCGCATGATGCTCGAAAAGGAGATCGCGGAACGCCGCCGGGCCGAGGAATATCGCGAAGCGCTGCTGGTGAGCGAGCGTGCCGCGCGTTCCGAAGCGGAGCGCGCCACGAGACTCAAGGACGAGTTCGTCGCAACTCTCAGCCACGAGTTGCGCACTCCCCTCAACGCAATCGTCGGTTGGGCCAGCATCCTGCGCGCTGATCGACGCGGCGAGACCATCACACAGGGCGTCGAAGTCATCGAGCGCAACGCAAAGTTGCAAGCTCAAATGATCGAAGAGCTGCTCGACATGAGCCGCATCATCTCCGGGAAGTTGTTGTTCGAGCTGAAGCCGACTGACGTAGCGGAGCTGGTAGAAGCCGCGGTTGCTGCAGTGCGTCCTACCGCGGACGCCAAAGGCGTATTGCTGAATACGACTGTGTCCCGCTGCAGAAACGTCAACGCCGATGCGGCTCGACTTCAACAGGTGACCTGGAACCTTCTCACCAATGCCCTCAAGTTCACGCCACGCGGCGGGCGAGTGAACATCGCCCTCCGCGAAATCGAAGGGCAGGTTGAGATGACGGTTTCCGACACCGGCCAGGGCATCAAGCCCGAGTTTCTGCCGTTCGTGTTTGACCGCTTCCGCCAAGCCGACGCTTCAACCACACGGCGGCACGGCGGACTGGGTTTGGGCCTGTCGATCGTCAAAAGCCTGGTTGAGCTGCACGGCGGCTCTGTGGAAGTCGACAGTCCAGGTGAAGGACGCGGAGCGACGTTCACCGTGCGTTTGCCTATTCCCACACTGCCGCAAGAGGTCCTCGCAAGTCCCCCCGAGCCTCAATCGCACAGCACTCCTGAGTTGGCCGGCTTACGCATCCTCGTCGTCGACGATGAGGACGATGCACGCACACTCGCACGTCGAGTACTCGAAGAACGAGGGGCACAAGTCATCACTGTGAGTTCTGCCGCGGAAGCGATTGCCTCAATTGGCGACAATAACCCACCGAACGTAATGGTCAGTGACATCGGGATGCCTGAACAGGATGGATACGACCTGATCAAGCAGATGCGTGCATTGCCCGGTGATGCGGGCCGCGTACCTGCCGTCGCCCTGACTGCTCTCGCACGTGCGGAAGATCGCAAACGTGCGTTGTCGGCGGGGTATCAGAAACACGTCAGCAAACCCGTGGATCCCGCCGAACTGGTCTCTGTTATCGCAAGCCTTGCGGGGCGCGCGTTGGCTGTACGCTCGAGCTAGCTCCGTTCAAGGTAGAATATTCGTTTCAACTTCCGACGTTTCCGAGGACCGCCAGTGCGCTCGTCTTTCATCGCAGTCTCGATTGCCATTCTTGTTGTCTCATTCAGCGGCCCAGGCCGCGCTGCGGTACCCATTCCGAAGGCACCGGATGTCAACGCCCGTGCCTACATCCTGGTGGATCACTTCAGCGGACGCGTCCTCGCCGAGGACCATGCTGACGAACGCGAGGAGCCGGCAAGTCTCACGAAGCTGATGACCTCCTACGCCGTCTTCAAGGCGTTGAAAGAAAACCGCTTGAAGCTCACCGACCCCATCACCATCAGTGAGCACGCCTGGCGTTCCGAAGGCTCGCGCACGTTCGTTCAGGTTGGCAGCACCGTTCCGGCCGAAATCCTGATCAAGGGCATGATCGTGCAGTCCGGCAATGACGCAACCATTGCGCTGGCCGAAAAGATCGGCGGCACCGAGTCTGCGTTCGCACAGCTCATGAACGAATACGCCAAACGGATCGGGATGAAGGCGACTCACTTCGTGAACGCCGACGGCCTGCCCGACCCGAATCACTACACGACCGCTCGCGACATGGCGATTCTCGCGAACGCCCTGATCAGCGAGTTCCCGGAGTACTACCAGTGGTACAGCATCCACGAGTTCACCTGGAACAACATCAAGCAGCAGAACCGCAACGGCCTGTTGCTGCGTGACCCGACTGTTGATGGCATGAAGACCGGTCACACCGACAGCGCGGGATTCTGCCTCGTGACCTCGGCGAAGCGGGACAACATGCGGCTGGTGTCTGTCGTGATGGGCTCATCGAGCATCAAGGCGCGCGAGGACGCAAGCTCCGCATTGCTCAACTACGGCTACACGTTCTATGAAACCGGCCAGGTGATGAAGGCCGGTACGCCTTTGAAGAAAGTTCGTGTCTACAAGTCGGCGCAGGGTGAAGTGGACCTCACCGCTCCCCGCAACATCGTGCTGACTGTTGGTCGGGGACAGCTTGCGTCAGTGAAGACCGAAACCCGGATCTTCAAGGAGCCTTTGATCGCGCCGCTGGCAGCGGACCAAGCCATTGGCGAGATCACACTCACTGATCAGAACGGACAATTGGTGCAACGTGTACCCCTGACACCGGGCAAGCCTGTGCCTGAGGCCGGCCTGTGGACACGTGCCACGGACAGCGTGAGATTGTGGTTCAATTAGCGCGGGCCCCGTGGCCCGCCTCATTGACGAGCGATGGCCGACCCACTACCGACTAGCTATTTAAATGGCGAATTCGTGCCTCTCAAAGAGGCACGGATCTCTCCCCTCGATCGCGGCTTCCTGTACAGCGACGGCGTCTACGAAGTGATGCCCGTCTACGAGGGCCGCCCGTTTCGCTTCGAAGCTCACGCTGAGCGATTAACCCGCAGCCTCGCGGCCATTCAGATGGAAGATCCACACACTCGGGAAGAGTGGCGTGAAATTATCTCAACTCTGATTTCGCGTAACGGTGGCGGCAACCAATACGTCTACTGGCAGGTGACACGTGGAGCGGAATACGGCCGGAATCACGCGCCGCTGCCCAAGATCCCACGCACCGTTTTCGCTTTCTGCGCTCCCCTGCCGCCCATAACAGCCGCGAGTCTGGAAAACGGAGTTGCTTGCGTGACGACGGAAGACACGCGATGGGCCTATTGCGACATCAAGTCCGTGTCTCTGCTGGCGAATATTCTCCTACGCCAACAATCCACCGAAGTGGGCGCGGCAGAGACCATCATGTTGAAGGACGGCCAGTTGCGGGAAGCATCTGCGTCGGCAGTTCACGTTGTGATCAATGGCGAGATCATCAGTCCGCCGCGCACGCGATCAATTCTTCCCGGCACCACCCGGAGCGCGATGGAGGAAGTGGCAAAGAGCGCCGGCGTGCCCTACAAATCAGCGCCAGTCAGTGAGCAACAGCTCCGCTCCGCGAATGAAATCTGGATCACCTCATCCACACGCGAAGTGCAAGCGGTGACCATGCTCGACGGGAAGCCCGTGGGGAACGGGAAGCCTGGGCCGGTCTGGCGTCGCATCCATGAAGCGTGGCAGCGCTACAAGCAAAGCTTGGTGGGAAAGCCGTGGTAGAACAGACGCCTCCTCAGCAATCGCTGCTGCAGTACCCGACCGACTACCCGATCAAAGTCGTCGGACGGCCTTCGGATGAATTCCGGGCGCGGGTGCACGCCACCATGCTCCGCCATGCACCCAAGCTGGACCCTGATCGGGTCACCGAGCGCCTCAGCGAAAACGGCAATTTCCTGTCGATCTCCTACATGATCGTCGCCGAGAGCAACGAGCAGGTCATCGCCCTGGTCAATGACCTGAAGGCCACAGAGGGCGTCCTGACTATTCTTTAATTGGCGCGGCACTATCCCCGAACGGTGGATTGGCCGCGACTTTGATGGCGCAGTCCCCGCCCAGGGCCGTTTGTCACCCATTTATAACCAGCGATCTTGTTAGCATGGGCTCCTTTTTGGGTTCCACAATTCCAAAAACATGTCCATCACTCTGGACCAGGTCACCAAGCGTTATCAGAACTCGCCGGTCGTCAATGACGTCTCGCTGGACATTGGAGACGGCGAATTCTTCGTACTCCTCGGCCCCAGCGGCAGCGGAAAAAGCACGCTGCTGAGAGCGATAGCCGGTCTATCCGGCGTGGATCACGGCCGCATTTCGCTTCATGGCCGCGACGTCACCCACCTGTCCGCCAAAGAACGCGGTGTCGGACTGGTATTCCAGAATTACGCCCTCTTCCGCCACATGACCGTGGCGGACAACATCGAATTCGCCCTTCGCGTCCGCCGCATGAAGGCGGCCGATCGCCGCAAACGCCGGCAAGAACTGCTCCGCCTCGTAGCCCTCGAAGGCATGGACGAGCGCATGCCAGGACAGTTGTCAGGGGGTCAGCAGCAGCGCGTCGCCGTTGCTCGCGCACTCGCGCATAAACCCGAGGTCCTGCTGCTCGACGAGCCCTTCGGCGCGCTGGACGCGAAGATCCGCGAGGAGCTGCGACGCACGATTCGCCAGGTCCAGCGCGAGCTCAAGATCTCCACTGTCCTCGTCACACACGACCAGGAAGAGGCTTTTGCCCTCGCCGACCGCATCGGTGTGATGAACCTCGGCCGGTTGCTGGAAGTCGGCAAACCGCAGGAGTTGTACGCCAGTCCCGCGACCCGATTTGTCGCCACCTTTCTGGGCGCAGCCAATCTGGTCCTGGCGCGACAGACCAAAGATGGCATTCGCTTCGGCAAAACACCGGTCAGTGCATCCGCGCCGGGCCCGCTGCACGGCACCCGCGAGCACGAAGTCGTCGCGGTGGTTCGACCGGAGGAAGTTGAAGTCGCAGCCACACGTGAGGACATCAACTCCAGTTACCTGACGCGGGGCACGGTAGAAGAGCGTGTTTTCACGGGCGCATTGGAACGGATGCGCATCCGGATCGACGACGGCCCAGACGCTCCGCCCCTGTCCAACAGCAATGGCAGTGGCAGAGCATTACTCGAAGTCACACGTACTCAGCATGAACAACGTGCATTTGAGATTGAGACGGGACAGGACGTAGTGATCGGCGTCCGGCGCGTGCACATACTTCCCACGCCGCTGTCGAGTTTCACAACGTGTGCCACCAGCGAGAGCCTCGCAGAAGCGCTCGTACAGCAACCTTTGCTGGCTGAACTGGCCTCACGAATGAAGACGCGCGTCTCAACCCGCGTCGAGCCCAAGTTGGGAATGCCCAACGCGGCTTGCGAAACGACGTCGGTATTCAGTGGCACCACAGTCATCGCGGCCCACTCCGAAGTGGCCTACCAGGCGCAGTGGCTGCTGCAACGGGGCGCGGAAGAGATACTGGTGCTTCCACAGGACGCTCGCCCGCCACAGCGAGTACTGATTCATTGGGCCGACGAATCAGTTCGACGTGCAACTCTCGCAGTGGCCGCCAGCGTCCTGCGGCACGTCTCTGCGGAAGCCATTTACATCGGAATCCGGCCGACGCAAGCCGAGCGCACACACGGAACGCGCGCGCTCCTCGATGCTCGGTCTGAAGCGCAGGCCGTGCACGGGCTGGAAATGCGCACTGAATTGCGCTTTGGCGATGTATCGAACGAGCTCGCGCGGCTTCTGGCCGAGTTGCCGGGCCAGATGCTCATTCTGGGCGTAAGGGGCAACAAGGATCTGGCTGAGCGCTTTGGATCTTTGTTTACGGACGCCCATTGGCCGGTGTTGATTGTGCACCGGGAACACGAAGGCCCCGCCTGATGGCCGGTTTAAAACAACCCAGCGTGCTGCCGGGGTTTGGTCTGACCTTCGGGTTCACGACCTTCTTTCTCAGCGCCCTGGTGTTGATCCCATTGGCCGCGCTGGTACTGATGACCGCCTCCATGACCTGGCACGACTTCGTAAAAGTCGTCTTCAGCGCACGTGCGCTCGGGTCGTACAAACTGTCGTTCGGCGCCTCCTTCCTCGCGGCCACAATCAACCTCGTCTTTGGGTTCATCATCGCCTGGACGTTGGTGCGATACCAGTTCCCCGGCAGGAAGGCGATTGACGCACTGATCGACATGCCTTTTGCACTACCCACCGCGGTGTCCGGTATTGCGCTCACAACAGTGTTCGCCGAGAACGGTTGGATCGGTCAGTATCTCCAGCCGTTGGGAATCAAGGTGGCCTACACCTGGATTGGTGTCACCGTCGCCCTGACCCTCATCGGCCTACCGTTCGCCGTACGATCAGTCCAGCCAGCGCTGTTGGAAGTACAGCGCGACCTCGAGGACGCCGCGGAGACACTCGGCGCCAGCAAGTTCTATATTTTCAGACGGATCATCCTGCCGACCGTTTTGCCCGCGCTGCTCACCGGCTTCACGCTCGCCTTCGCGCGTGCGGTTGGCGAATACGGCTCGGTCATCTTCATCGCCGGCAACCTGCCCCTGAAAACCGAAATCACTCCTCTACTCATCGTTATCCGCCTGGAGGAGTTCGACTACAAAGGCGCTGCCGCCCTGGGCTTCGTCATGCTGGTCATCTCCTTCGCTTTCCTGCTGATGATCAACCTCCTGCAGGCGTGGGGCCGTAAACGCCTCACGTCGAGGATTCGCTGATGGCTGGCATTCCAGGCACGGCGCACGAAGACCTCGCCTCGCGGCCAGGCGGCGATTCAATCGTCAACCTCCTCGTACGTTGGCTATTCATCAGCGTGTCGCTGCTGTTCCTCGCCGCGTTGCTGTTCGCGCCGCTGGCCACCGTGTTCGTCATGGCGTTCGAGAAGGGCATCAAGGCCTACATCACCAGCTTCTCGGACGCGGACACCGCCGCCGCCATCAGGCTGACGCTGACCACTGCGCTGATTGTCGTACCGATCAACACGATCTTCGGACTGTCGGCGTCCTGGGCCATCGCCAAATTCGAATTCCGCTGGAAAAGTTTCCTGATCACGATCATCGACCTGCCGCTGGCCGTCTCGCCGGTCATCTCGGGCATGATGTACGTGCTGTTGTTCGGTCTGCACGGCTGGTTCGGCGTGTGGCTGCAGGAACACGACATCAGCATCATTTTCGCGCTGCCCGGAATCATCCTGGCCACCATGTTCGTGACTTTCCCGTACGTTGCGCGTGAGCTCATTCCACTCATGCAACAGCTCGGCAACGACGAAGAGGAAGCGGCCATGACCCTCGGTGCCGGAGGTTGGATCACGTTCTTCCGCGTGACTCTGCCGAAGGTACGCTGGGGGCTCGTGTACGGCGTGATTCTCTGTAACGCTCGCGCGATGGGCGAATTCGGTGCAGTGTCGGTAGTCTCCGGACACATCCGGGGACTCACGAACACCATGCCGTTGCACATCGAGATCCTCTATAACGAGTACAACTTCGTCGGTGCATTTGCCGTTGCGTCACTGCTTACCCTGCTGGCAGTAGTGACGCTTGTGGTAAAAACGCTGGTGGAGCGAACTGGTTACCGACGCCGATGATCGACTCGATGCTGAAACGCATCCGAGAAATCTGGGCAAAGCTGCGGCCGGATCCTGCGAAGACGAGTCTTGGGTGGTGGATGGTCGCCATCCACGTCGCAATCGTCCTCCTCGTGGGTGGCGGTATTTCTTACTCCGCGATCCGGATGCTTCACGACCTTGCCGACGAACAAGGCAAGTCACGAGTGCAGCTGGCGGGCGCCCTTGCCCGCGAAGACTTACGCCGAAGTGCCGAAGATGGACTCACAGCAGTTCGCACTCTCGCCGAGCGACCTACGCTTCAACGACTCCTCTCCGAGGGTCGAACCGACGCTGTCGCTCCCCTTCTTCGACGTTCATGCGAGTCCGCAGGCATAGACGCCTGCGCCCTATTCTCAGGCACGCAACTCATCGCCCAAACAGGTCCTACCCTGGACTGGAACGGCATCGTCACCTCGAGCACTGAACAAGGGCCAACGTTCCTCGCGTTGCCCGCCAATGTACGCATACCCGTGATGGGCGCATACGCCAACCTTGGGGATGTCGAAGGTACGCACGTTTATGGAGCACGCCTGCTCAACGACAAGGTCGAGAAGGCACTGAGCCAACACGTCGGCGTCGAAATCAAGATCATCGACTACCGATCGTTCACCAACGACCCGGTCAATGCCTTCACTCCATTGTATTCAGCGAGCCTCGCCGACGGACGCTCAGCCGTTCAACGAATTAACTCCGAGGATCTCTACGCCTCGAGCGTTCCTGTGTTTGCGTCAACGGGCGAAGCCATTGCACTCATCAAAGCGCAATTGCCGACAAAGGCGATCGACAGCAACGCGGGCCGTCTGACACAGAAGTTACTTCTGACGGCGGTGATCCTCGCCGCCCTTGCCGTATTCGGCGGACTGCTTCTCACAGAGATTGTCGCCGGCCCGGTGAAAGCACTCACAGAAGCCGCAGTTCGCCTGGGCCAGGGCGATTTCTCAACGTCTATTCCGCCGGGAGGAGCCGCCGAAGTCGGGATGCTGGCGCGAACCATGGAAGACATGCGCCGCAACCTCGTCGACCTCACAGGTACCCTCCGCCGCCGTGAAGCAGAGGCCCAAGCAGTGCTCAGCGGCGTTGTTGAAGGCGTTTACGCCGTCGACAAGAACCGCATCGTCCGCTACCTCAACCCGCAGGCAGCGCGTCTGCTCAACGTAACGACCGAGCAGGCAGTAGGACAATTCTGCGGTGACATTCTCAAGCCGCGTCTCGAAGACGGTCGCCGCCCGTGCGACTTCCGCTGCCCGATCCTCCAGGCGCGCATCGAGCGAAGTGCGAAAGCAATCGAGCACTTACAGGTTTCAGACGCCGAACCGCGTACAGCGGTAATCACCAGTGCAGGCATGGTTGACGGCCTGCAGGTACAAGTGATTCGTGATGAGACGGAGCTAGAAGCCGTGCGTCGCGCACGCGACTCCGTGCTTGCGAACATCTCGCACGAATTCCGCACTCCGCTGGCAGCGCAGTTGGCCTCCATCGAGCTGTTGATGGAGGGACTGACGACACTCCAGCCAGAGCAACAGCACGAGTTGGTGCAATCCCTCGAACGCGGGACTTTGCGGCTGACGCGACTGATCGACAATCTACTGGAAAGCGTCCGAATCGAATCAGGTCAGCTCAGCATCCGGCACCAGAGCGTGGAACTGCTCGAAGTCGTGGAAGACGCCCAGGCGTTGGTAAATTCGCTTCTGACGACGCGGCGGCAGACGCTCGAAGTAACGTTACCCGAGGACCTTCCCTTCATCACGGGCGACAAACCGCGACTGACGCAGGTATTCGTCAACCTTTTGGCGAATGCGAACAAATTTGCGCCGGAAGACAGCGTGGTCCGCATTGGCGCAACAGCGACCGATACTCACGTACAATGTTGGGTGGAAGACGAGGGCCCGGGGCCTGACGCAACCGAAACAGATACAATATTCGCGCGCTTCCAGCGTGGATCCGAGGAAGAGCCCGAGCCCGGCGGTTTGGGGCTCGGTTTGTGGATTGTAAAATCCATCATCGACCGCCATGCCGGTACCATTGCGCTGATCCGGACTGATTCAGGCCGCACCCGGTTCACCCTTTCCTTGCCACGGGAGTTGTCCGAATGAAAATGCTCGTCGCGGACGATGATCGCGACCTGCGCGAGCTCATCGGCTTCACGCTGACGCAGGCCGGTTATCTGGTCGTGAAGGCTGCCGACGGCCCTTCCGCCCTACGTATGTTCGAAGCGGAAACTCCGGACCTCGTCGTGCTCGATATCAACATGCCCGGCGCCAGCGGCTTCCAGGTCTGCGAGGCCATTCGCAAGCGTTCGCGCGTGCCTGTGATCATGCTGACAGTGCGCGGGGAGGAAGAAGATTTGGTGCGCGCGCTGGAACTGGGTGCCGATGACTACCTCACCAAGCCCTTCAGCCCCCGCACGCTGTTGGCGCGTATCAAAGCCCTCCTGCGGCGTGCTGGCATGGAAAACTCAGCGCCCTTGGCCGCTGGCCGCGTTGCGCTCGATATCGACGAGCACACCGTCCAGATCGGCTCCGCAGAGCCAGTGCGATTGACGAAGCTCGAGCTGCGATTGCTACAGATGCTGCTGGCCAACGCAGGCCACACCGTCAGCACCGACAGGCTTCTGGTCCAGGTTTGGGGTCACCGCAACTCGGCTGATCGCCAGTTGCTGAAGCAGTTGGTGCACCGCCTCAGGCAGAAGATCGAGGTCGATCCCGCCACACCGCAATTGCTTCAAACAGCGTCGGGCGCCGGTTACAAGCTCGTCGTCGACTGACTTGCTCAGCCCAATCGCGGGCACCGGTTGCACCCTGACAGCGTTGGACATCGCCCGCCGCGCCTACGTCAGCGTCAATGACACCGGTGGAAGGTAACATTCTTACCCTCAAATGTTACCGCCCCGCTACTGGCTTGATATCCGAACTCGGATAAGCTCATAACCAGTTCTAACGAGGGCCCACTCTATGTCAGCGCAACGCACCATCGTCATCGTCGGTGCCGGCTTCAGTGGAACCCTGGTGGCGGCCAACCTCCTGAAGGCGCAGCACTGGTCCGCGACGCAGGTTGTGCTGATCGAGCGCGCGGCCAAAATTGCGCGCGGGACAGCGTACGCAGAACGCAGCTATCCCTACCTGCTGAATGTCCCCGCCAGCCGCATGTCGGCGGATCCCAACTCGCCTCTCGATTTCCTCAACTTCGCCCAACATCGCATCCCGGATGCAACCGCGGAAGACTTCCTGCCGCGAGAACTCTACGGTCAGTACCTCGAAGCCACACTGTTGGATGCCGAAGTATCCGCGGCGACCCACGTGGAATTCAAGCGTGTAAAAGGCGATGTTTGTGGGATTGAGCCTGCAGAACAGGCTGGCTATCGAGTCGTGCTCGCTGACGACCGCCAGTTTGACGCGGACGATGTGGTGTTGGCCCTGGGTAACCCCGGCCCCGCCGATCTCCCCGGCACCGACAAGCTCGGCGACCAGTACATCTCCAACCCGTGGGCAGGCCCGCAAACTTTCACCGCCGGCGAAACGGTACTCCTCGTGGGCACAGGCCTCACGATGGCCGACGTCGCAATGGCCGCGTCGGCGGAAACGAAGGACCAGATCACCATCCACGCAATGTCGCGCCATGGTCTGATCCCACCGTCTCAAACCCAGTTCTCTCAAAACACCTGCAAAGTCGATAGCGGATCGATACTCCGCGCCGCGTCGTTCTCTGCACTCACACTGCTTCGCAGTGTTCGTGAACTGGCGGACGACACAGAACGTCGCGGTGGCGACTGGCGTGAGACAATAACGTTCATCCGCAACATCGCCCCGCAGTTGTGGCAGCGACTTCCTACACGCGAGAAGCGTCGTTTGCTACGACATATCCGGCCCTACTGGGACATACATCGGCACCGCCTGCCAAGCCAGACATTGGCACGCATGAATCACTTGCGCCGACATCAGAAACTCAACGTGCACGCCGGCCGGCTGCTGGAGTTTGAGCTAGTCCCCGCGGCGCAGGCGGCAGACAACGCGGCCGGTCGCCAACCCCCAGTCGCGGCCGACGTCAATGTCGCGGGCTCTAAAGTCCGAGTGACCTGGCGCCCGCGTGGCAGCGACCAGCCTCAGACCATGTTGGTCGACCGTGTAGTCAACTGCACCGGCCCCGACTACAACATCCGCCGTTCCAAAAATCCCTTGATGCATTCGCTCCTGTCTCTGGGGCTAGCCGTCCCTGATCCTCTTAGCCTCGGCATCCGCACCGGCGCCTACGGCGCGTTGATCAACGCGCAAGGGCAAGCCGCCCGGAACCTGTTCTACGTAGGTCCGATGCTGCGAGCGGATCACTGGGAAGCCACAGCCGCGCAAGAACTGCGCGGCTACGCTGAACGCCTGGCGGGCTACCTATCGGCACCGGTCGGCAGAATGCGTGCGGTGGCCGGCGCCTAACCGCCGCTGGCCACGAACGCGCTAGGGCGCGTAAATCTGGTCAAACACCCCACCCTCGCCAAAGTGAGTGGGTTGCACCTTCTGCCAGCCGCCAAAGTCGGCAATCGTCACCAGATTCAACTTCGGATACTGCGCAGCATACTTCGCCGCCACTTCCTGGTCCCGCGGCCGATAGTAGTTCTTAGCCACAATCTCCTGTCCTTCCTTGCTGTAGAGATACTGCAGATAAGCCTGCGCCACCTCGCGCGTACCACGCCGCAGAACTACCTTGTCAACCACCGCCACGGGTGGCTCTGCGAGCACACTGACTGTCGGGACCACGATCTGCAGCTTGTCGCCGCCCAGCTCCTTGATAGCCAGCAACGCCTCATTTTCCCACGCAACCAACACGTCCCCGAGTCCGCGCTGCACGAACGTAGTGGTTGCGCCTCGCGCACCCGTATCCAACACCGGCACATTCTTGTAGAGCTTGCGTACAAACTCCTTGGCTGTCGCATCGCTGCCACCCGGCTGCTTCAGAGCCCAGCCCCAGGCCGCGAGATAATTCCAACGTGCGCCACCGGAGGTCTTCGGGTTTGGCGTAATCACCTGGATGCCGGGCTTGACCAGATCGCTCCAGTCCTTGATCCCCTTGGGATTACCCTTGCGAACGAGGAACACAATGGTCGAGGTATACGGTGAGCTGTTGTCAGCGAGACGGCTCGCCCAGTTGATCGGCAACAGCTTGCCCTGTGAAGCGACCGCATCAATGTCAGCCGCGAGAGCCAGCGTCACAATATCCGCCGGAAGGCCGTCAATCACGGAGCGGGCCTGTTTGCCGGAGCCGCCGTGGGATTGATTGATCCTCACGTCCTGTCCGGTTTTTCCTTTCCAATACTTCGCAAACGCCGCGTTGTAATCGAGATAGAGCTCCCGGGTCGGATCGTAGGAAACGTTCAGCAGCGTCACCCCTGCCGCGTGAGCCTGAGGTACACCGAAAAACGTCGCTGTGACGACAGCGAACGCAGCCATGACTGCCAGACGCGGCAGCCAGTGTTTGGAATTCATCAGCCTTCTCCGGATTTGTTCTTGCGAATAAATCCTAAGGCGGCGCGGGTGTGTTTGTCAGTCTGGAGGCGGTTACAGAACGGTTATAAACCGAGCGCTCGCAGCAGGTGAGGCTCGAGCGCATCCGCAGCATCCGCGACGGTCCCAGGACCACCGAGCTCGGAAAGCTGCGTCATCTGCAGTCCCTGATACCCGCAAGGATTGATGCGCAGGAAGGGTTCGAGGTCGAGTTTCACGTTCACGGCCAAGCCGTGGTAGCTGGAATGGCGACGAATGCGGATACCGACACTGCCTAGTTTCTGGCCGGCTACGTAGATGCCGGGCGCTTCCTTACGGGCCTCAGCGCTGATCCCGAATTCGGCCGCCAGTTGAATCACGCACTGCTCCAGTGCAGTGACGATATCGCGGACGCCTAACTTTGCCCGACGCAGGTCGATCAGCGGATAGACCACCAGCTGGCCAGGGCCGTGGTACGTAACCTGTCCACCGCGGTCAATCTGCACAACGGGGATATCACCGGGCGCGAGCAAATGCGCCGGGCTGGCATTCATCCCCAGGGTGTACACCGGCGGATGTTCCAGAAACCAGATTTCATCCCGTGTGGACGCATCGCGCTCGTTGGTGAAGCGCTGCATCTCGCGCCAGGTTGGCTCGTATTCCACCAGCCCCAGGCGACGAATCACCGGCCGTAGGCCATCGCCGGACTCGGCCTTGAGCGGCGCCTGCAGGTCGCCCGGCGGCGGCGACGTTGCCTTCGCGACGTTCGCGTTCACTTGGCGACCGTGGTTCCAACAGCCAGCGCCTGATTGTTCAGCCCGGCATTGTTGCGATTCAACGCCTGCTCTGCCCGGTAGCTCGATCGAACCAACGGTCCCGACACGCATTCCAGAAAACCGCGCGCCAGCGCCCACTCGCGATACTGATCAAACTCAGCGGGCGTCACGAACCGTTGAATGGGCAGATGATTCACCGTCGGACGCAGGTACTGTCCAAGAGTGACGATATCAACACCAGCCGTCCGCAAGTCATCGAGCGTCTGCGCGATCTCTTCATCGGTCTCGCCCAGTCCGAGCATCAAGCTGCTCTTGGTCAAAACCTTGGGATTGTGGCGCTTGGCGTGCTCCAGCACGCGCATCGTCTGGTCATACCCAGCGCGCGGATCACGCACGGGATGCGTCAAGCGGCGCACAGTCTCGATGTTCTGCGCAAACACTTCCAAACCCGAATCAACGACCGTCTCGACGTCGGCGAGTACGCCTTCGAAGTCAGGCGTCAGCGCTTCAACAGCGGTAGACGGATTGCGCGCCTTGATCGCACGAATCGCGGCGGCGTAGTGAGCCGCCCCACCGTCCGACAGATCGTCACGATTCACCGAAGTCAGCACGACGTACTTGAGCTTCATCAGCTCGACGGTACGAGCAGCGTTCTCAGGCTCTTCAGCATCGAGCCAGCCATGCGGATTCCCGGTGTCGACCGAGCAGAAGCGACAGGCGCGCGTGCAGACGGCGCCCATCAGCATGATGGTGGCAGTACCGGCGTTCCAGCACTCACCGATATTCGGGCACTTGGCTTCTTCGCAGACCGTCGAAAGACGGTGCTCTTTAACAAGAGCCTTTACGCCCTGGAATCCCGCGCCAGTGGGCGCTTTGGCTCGGAGCCAGGACGGCTTACGCAAGGCGTCGGAGGCCTGCCCAACGTTTCCGCCGCCCATCTTTATGCCATCACGGATGGCCGTAAAGCCTTGAGGGGTAACGTATTTTTCGCCACTGCGAAGCCGGGAGGGCTCCGCTACCACGGGGATGTCCTTTAGGTTCGACATCACGCCATTGTACTCGTCTACCGCCGCGAAGCCCCTACCCGCTCATCCAGTTCAACGAGCCGCTGGGCCGTCCCCACGTCGTTCCATTCGCCTCGATGGAGCTCGCCGAACAGGCGCCCGGCCGCGATGGCGCGCTTGAACAGCGGCAGCAGCGGGAACTTCCCGGGCGTCGAGCCCGAGAAAAACTCCGGCCGAAACACGCCGATTCCGGAATAAGTGAAGCGATCGGTCTCCCGCTCCACCACCCGATCCCCCTCGAGGCCGAAATCCCCGCGCGGATGCTGTGTTGGATTCGGGACGAGCACCAGTCGTGCCAGGGCCCCCGCGCGGGTATCCGCGTCCACGCCAGACTTCAGCGCACCGAAATCGATGTCAGTGAATGTATCGCCATTCACGACCAGGAACGGGCCCGGCCCGAGGTGTTGAATGGCGTTGAAAATCCCACCGCCCGTTTCAAGGGCGACCGGACCTTCATCCGAATAGGTGATACGCACGCCGTAGTCACTTCCGTCGCGCAGCGCCGCTCGCAGCTTGTCGGGCAACCATGAGAGATTGACAACAACATCGCGGATGCCGACGCGAGCAAGCGCCTCGAGGTGATAAACAATTAGCGGCTTGCCCGCCACGGTCACCAGCGGCTTGGGGATCGTGTCCGTTATGGGCCGCAGCCGTTCGCCGCGCCCGGCGGCGAGAACGATGGCTTTCATGTCAGGCTGCGACAGTCGCGCCTGCTCCGCCGGACATCGCCCGCGCGTGAGCCTTCGGTAACTCAGGCACGAAACGCCGCTCGATCAGCTCAGCAAAGCTCTCGAGCTCCGGATACCGCCACGCGGTATCGCGTACGTACTCGAGCGTCAACGGCAAGTCGCGGAGGTAACCAGGCTTGCCATCCCGATACCAAAGGCGAGCGAATATCCCGAGTACCTTGATGTGACGTTGCATGCCAATGAGGTCAAACCACCGCAGGAATTCAGCGTTGTCGCGACCACCCGGGGCGCCTTGCGCGCGGATCAGGTTGCGATAACCGATCACCCACTGCTCCACGCGCTGCCGGGGCCAGCCGATGTAGCAATCCTTGAGCACTGACACGAGGTCGTAGCCGATGGGACCACAGACCGCATCCTGAAAGTCGATCACACCAGGATTGCGCTCAGTAGTGACCATGAGGTTGCGCGAATGGAAATCGCGATGCACGAACACCGTCGGCTGCATGAGCGCTTCGGCGATCAGGAATTCAAATGTGTCGGCGACAATCTGGTTCTCAGCATCGCTCAGTGATAATTCGAGATGCCGGTGGGTAAACCATTCCGGCATCAATCCCATTTCGCGAGCAAGCAGCTCTCGATCATAGGGCGCGAGCTGGCGAGCAGCCTCTGCACCCCGCGTTTGAATCTCGGCCAGACTGAAGAGTGCGTCGCCGTACAGGCGGTCGGGGTCATCCCCGGCATTGAGGCGCTGTAGATACTGAACAACGCCCAGGTCCTCGAGCAGCAGCAGACCATTGGCAACGTCTGCCTCGATGATGTGCGGGACGTGTACGCCGAGGGACTCCAGGAGGCCCGTCACCTTCATATAAGGACGGACATCTTCCTTGCCCGGCGGCGCATCCATAATGACGAAAGTCTCGCCATTGCGGAAAGCTCGAAAGTACCGACGGAAGCTGGCATCGCTGGACGCAGGCTCGACCCGCTCAGGGCGAATCCCGAGGTCCTTTGACAACCAGTTGTGGACAAGCGCGAGGCGAGCGTCGTTTTCTGGCATGCGGTGATGGTGGTATTTAGGCCTGCGGTGCCGGGGCACGCCATTATAATGCCGGCCCTCATGCTGAGATGGCGCCCACTTCACATCACCATAATCTTACTAGGCGTCATTCCGCCTGCCCGGGCAGCCGAACCTTCGCTGTGCCCCTCGCAGATGCTACCGCGGATCGCCCAGTCCCCTGCTCCCACACCGCCGCCTGGCAAGGCCCCCAAGGAACGCAAGCCGGGCGTGGACGATGGCAAGATCCAGATGAGCGCCGATCAGGCCGGGGTTTCCAAAGACGGTGACGCCGAGCTGAAGGGGCACGTGACCGTGAGCCAGGGCGACCGGCAGGTCCACGCCGACGAGATTCAGTACAACTCGAAAACCAACTCCTTCAAGAGCGACAGCTCACTGGAATACGAAGATCCGGTCGTCAAGCTCACCGGCAACGGCGGCGACTACTCGCCCGCTCTTGGCGCTGACTTCCGTTCAGCGACCTTTGAGCTTCAACAGCGGCCCGCGCGTGGGACGGCGGACGCCATGAAGCTGAGCCCGCAGGGTGTGCTCGATCTGAAAGGCGTGCGGTTCACGACCTGCCCCAAGGCAGAGGAGTCCTGGCAGATCAAAGCGAAGAGCGTCACGCTCGATACCGGTGGACGCGTTGGAGAAGCGCGCTCCGCGACGGTTGAGTTCCAAGGTGTGCCGATCCTCTATCTGCCCTGGGTCTCATTTCCGCTGAGCAGCGAGCGCAAGAGCGGCTTCCTGTACCCCACGATCGGTAACAACTCCCGCAGCGGCGCCTCGCTCTCGGTCCCGTACTACTGGAACATTGCCCCGAACGCCGATCTGACCTTCGAGCCCATCGAGTACTCACGGCGCAACGTCGACCTGGGTGGCGAAGCGCGTTACATGAACTCGTTCGATCACGGCGAGATCACCTGGAACTTCCTGCCCCACGACAGCGTGTTCAACGCGGGCCGCAGCCGCATCAAGATCACGAACGCGATGGAGCTGCCGGAAAACTTCCGCTTCAGCGTGGATGCTGAAAACGTCAGTGATACGCGGTACTTCGAAGACTTTGCGCAAGGCCCGGAAGGCACGAGCACGGCCTTCCTGCAACAGCAGGCGAAGGTCACCTACCGCGACGAGCATTGGAAATTCGATGGCGAGATCCAGCACTACCGCACCACCGACTACACACTCGATGAGGCGGACAGGCCCTACGCCCGGCTACCCCGGCTGGGTGCCAGCGCGGATTTCGGCTGGGGAGAGGCCGAGCAGTTGCGCTACGGGTTTGAATCCGAGGTCGTCAACTTCCATCGCTCGGTGACCCCCATCGAGCGCGACACCAACATCAACAGTCCGACGTATGGGCAGAACATTGACGTGTGTCTGCGCGCTCCGAATCCGTGCATCAACGGCTGGCGCTTTGACGTCATGCCGGAAGCCTCGCTGGACTTCCGTGAGCCGGGATATTTCATTCGCCCCGGCGTGGCCTGGCGGGCCACTCAATATGAGCTCGACAACACACTGCCGGGCCAGCAGTCCGCACTGACACGCACCGTCCCCATCGCAAGCGTCGATACCGGCCTGCTGTTTGAACGTGATGCCGGCTCACATGACCAGCGGCGCGTCACCTTGGAGCCGCGCCTGTTGTACCTGTACGTCCCGTACCGGAACCAGGACAACCTGCCGATGTTCGACACCGGGCTGCCCGACCTCGACCCGGTGGAGCTGTTCCGTAACAACCGCTACGTCGGCGCGGATCGTATCGGCGATGCCAACCAGATCAGCATGGGCATCACGAGCCGGCTGCTCGATAGCCGGGACGGCCGGCAGTTTCTGACTGCCACCATCGGGCAGATCTACTACATCACCAACCCGCGCGTGGTGTTGCCGGATCAGTACGTCGACGGGCGGCTGGTGCCGACCGAAACGCCCCGCACGGACAACCGTTCGGACTTCGTCGCGCAGGTCGCTGTCACCGCCTTCCAGGACTGGAGCGGCGATATCGGGGTGCAATGGAATCCACAGACCTCCCAGACCGAGCGCGCCGAGGTCAATGTGCAGTACAAGACGGCGGGTCAGTCGGTCGTCAACGTTGGCTACCGGTACCAGCGGGACGTGCTCTCCCAGGCCGAGGTGTCCAGTTCCTGGCCGGTCAGCGACGCGTGGAATGTCTTCGCCCGGGCGATTTATTCGCTTCAGGACCACAAGTCGCTGGAGCGCTTCGCCGGCTTCGAGTACCGTGCGTGCTGCTGGAAAGTGCGGCTCGGGGGCCGCAGTTTCGTCAGCAACCGCACCGGCTCTTCGGATACCGGTGTGTATCTGCAACTGGAACTCACTGGCCTCGCCAGTGTCGGATCCGAATCGGACTCGTTCCTGACGACAGCAATCCGGGGCTATGAACCCGCGGAAAACCCCATTCGACAACCCCAGCCCCCACCCGGGCCGAGATGAAGGAAGACCTGATGCGGCGGATTTTCAGCGCGCCTGCTTTTGTGCTGGCGCTGGCGGCGACCCTGGCGGCGCAGCTTCTTTCTCTTCAGGGACAAGGACTTGCGTACGCACAGACCCGCGAGCTCGCCACCAAGGGCACGATGCTCGATCGCGTCGCCGCCGTCGTGAACGACGGCGTGGTGCTGAACAGCGAGCTCGACGAGCAGGTGGCCACCATCGGTGAGCGCCTGCGGCAGCAGAAGCTCGAGCTGCCGCCCCAGAACGTTCTGCGCCAGCAGGTCCTGGAACGCCTGATCCTGCAGGAGATCCAGGCCCAGCGCGCCAACCGGGCCGGCCTGAAGGTGCCTGATGAGGCCCTGAACAGCGCCCTGACCGAGGTCGCCCAACGCAACAACATCCCACTGTCCCAGCTCCCCGAGGCGCTGCAGCAGCAGGGCATCGACTACGCAAACTATCGAGAAGAGATGCGCAAGGAGCTGACGCTGGGTCTTTTGCGTCAACGCGATGTGCTGCAGCGGATCAGCATTACCCCCCGTGAGGTCGATCAGTTCCTGGCGAAGCAGGCCAATACGCCCTCGGAGAACAATCAGTACAACGTGTCGCACATCCTGATCGCCGTCGGTCAGAGCGCCACTCCTGAACAGCTCGATCAAGCGGCCAAGCGGGCGGCCGAAGTCTCGCAACGCGCGCGCGGTGGCGAAGATTTCGCCAAGCTGGCCGTTGCCTACTCGAACGCGCAGACGGCCCTCGAAGGGGGCGCGCTGGGCTGGAGAAAGGGCAATGAGCTGCCCACCTTCCTGACCGAAGTGGTGACCAAGCTGAAGCCCGGTGAGGTCAGCGAGCCCCTGCGCACGCCAACAGGCTTTCACATCATCAAGCTGAATGAAGTGAAGGGCTCCGAGCAGAAGGCCATCATCGACCAGGTGCACGTCCGGCACATTCTGATGAAGACCAACGAGCTGGCGGACGACGCCACCGTCAAACAGAAGCTGGAAAATATCCGCGAGCGCGTGTTGAAGGGCGAGGATTTCGCGGGCATTGCCTCCATCAGCTCGGAGGACCCGGGCTCGGCGTCCCAGGGTGGCGACCTCGGCTGGGCCGGCCCGGGCAGCTTCGTGCCGGAGTTTGATGCAGCCGTTGCCAAGTTGAAGGAAAACGAGATCAGCGAGCCCTTCCACACCCAGTTCGGCTGGCACATCGCCCAGTTGTTGGGTCGCCGTCAGTATGACAACACGGACGAGTTGAAGCGCCGCCAGGCCATGGATGCCATTCGCGCCAGCAAGGCCGACGAAGAGACGGAGTTGTGGCTGCGCCGCCTGCGCGACGAAGCGTACGTAGAGACGAAGTTGTAAGCGTGTTGTGGGCCGCACGCCAGTGACCACGGCGACGAGCGGAGGCGACGCGCTGCCGTTCGGCGTGCCACCGCACGCATGACATCCTTCGCTCGCATCGCCCTGACCTCCGGCGAGCCGGCGGGCATCGGGCCGGAGCTGTGTCTGGCGGCCGCGCGCGCGCAACTGCCCGTTGAGCTCGTCTGCCTGGCCGACCGCACCCTGTTGGCCGAGCGGGCAGCCCAACTCGGCTGGCCCATCAATCTGCGCGACTACGACCCCAACACCCGACAGCCCAGCCAGCCGAACACGCTGACTGTGCTGCACATCCCGTTGGCCGCCCCCAGCAAAGCCGGCCAACTCGACAAACGCAACGCGCGCTACGTGTTGGACCTGCTCGACCGCGCCATCAAGGGAACCGTCAACGGCGAGTTTGCAGCTATCGTGACCGCCCCTGTCCACAAGGGCGTAATCAACGACGGAGGCGTTCCTTTCACGGGCCACACTGAATACCTGGCTGAGCATACAGGCGGCTCGCTGCCCGTGATGATGCTCGCAGCCCCTGGAATGCGTGTGGCGTTAGCTACAACCCATCTGCCCCTCAAGGACGTCAGCGCGGCCCTCACAATCGAATCGCTGTTGAAGACAGCCACGATCATCAACGACGACCTGCGAAAATGGTGGGGAATCGCCGCGCCGCGAATCGCCGTCTGTGGCTTGAATCCGCACGCGGGTGAAGGGGGCTATCTTGGGCGCGAGGAGATCGACGTGATTGCGCCCGCCATCCAACTGATGCGTGAGCGCGGCATTCAGGCGACGGGTCCGCTCCCGGCAGATACGGCATTCGTTCCACAGATGTTGGACCAGTGTGACGCGGTCCTGGCCATGTATCACGACCAGGGATTGCCGGTGATCAAGCACGCAGGGTTCGAGCGCACGGTCAACATCACGTTGGGCATCCCGATCCTGCGCACCTCCGTTGATCACGGTACCGCGCTGGACCTGGCGGGAACCGGCCGCGCCGACCCTCGTAGCCTGATGGCCGCCATCGAACTGGCGAGCCAGATCATCACCCGCGCCGCGTGAAGCATCCTCCACGCCGGAAACGGTTCGGGCAGCACTTCCTGCATGACCCGACCGTCATCGACCGCATCGCCGCCGCGATCAATCCACGGCCCGGCGATCATGTTGTCGAGATCGGCCCGGGCCGCGGTGCCCTCACCCGGCGCCTGCTCAACAGACGCGCCCTGGGCGCAATCGTGCCTGACGCAAGCGGACTTCGTGCAACCTCGCCTGATGCGACCGCCGCGGACGCCGTCACCCTGGATGCGATCGAAATCGACCGCGACCTCGCCGCCCTCCTGCGCGAGGAATTCGCCGGTCACGCCGAATTCACGCTGCACGAAGCCGACGCACTGGAGCTCAACTTCACCGAGCTGGCCCAGGCCCGCGGAGGCAAGCTGCGAGTCGTAGGCAACCTGCCGTACAACATCTCCACTCCCCTGCTGTTCCACCTCCTGGATCACCGGGCCGTGATCGAAGATCTCCACATCATGTTGCAGCGGGAAGTCATCGCCCGGATGGCGGCAAAGGCCGGCGATGACGATTACGGACGCCTGACCGTCATGCTTGCACCATGGGTGAGCATCGAACACCTGTTCGATGTCGGGCCCGGCGCGTTCACCCCTCCACCCCGTGTCTGGTCGGCTGTTGCACGGGTCACGGTGCGCCTACAGCCCTCGTTTTCCGTCAGCGAGCACTTCGGCGCAGTCGTGGCCGCAGCCTTCGCCCACCGTCGCAAGACGATTCGTAATGCATTGCGAGACCTGGTAACCCAGGAACAGATCGAGGCAGCCGGCCTCGACCCGGGCGCCCGGCCGGAGACTTTTCCGCCCGAGGCCTTCAATTTGCTGGCACAGAAAATTGTAAGATCGACGCCGAGCGTCTGATTGAGCCGCGCCAGCAGGAAACCTCTTCATGACGGAATATCGCCGCGTCCTCCTCGTTGTGGACCTGACCGAAGACAGCATTCTCATCGGCCGGCGGGCCCGGGCGCTGGCGACCGCGATGGGGGCGCAGGTCGACCTGCTGCACGTAGTCGAGTATGTGCCGGTGGAGCCCATGGGAGAAACACTCATGCCGGCCGTGCAGATTGAGGATGAGCTGCTGGATCGGGCCAAACAACGCCTGACAGCGCTGGGAGCGCAACTGGGTGTGGCAGCCACCTCGTGCCGGGTTGAAGCCGGTAACGTGAAAGCCGAAATTGTGCGTATTGCCCGCGAGCTGCATTCAGATCTCATCGTGCTGGGCAGCCGCGAACGCCACGGAGTATCGATTCTCGTCAATTTCACCGAAGACACAGTCCTCCACGCAGCTCCCTGTGATGTCCTGGCCGTCCGTGTTGGACGTTCGTAAATGGATGTGAATCCGTACGCGATTCGAATCGAAGTCGAGACGGCTTATCTCGATGAGCAGTCCGATCCGAAGGAGCGTCGGTATGTGTTTTCCTACACCATCACCATTCGCAACGAAGGATCAGTCTCCGCACGCCTGCTGACCCGCCACTGGGTCATCACGGATGCCAACGGCAAGGTGCAGGAAGTGCGTGGCGACGGAGTCGTCGGCGAGCAGCCACACTTGAAGCCCGGCCAGGGTTTCCGCTATTCCAGTGGCGCCGTCCTCGAAACACCCGTCGGCGCGATGCAAGGCAGTTATCAGATGGTCACGGATGAAGGCATGCGCTTCGACGCTCCCATCGCGGCATTCCGGCTGGCCATGCCGGGAATTCTGCAGTGACACGCTATGCCGTCGGCGACGTCCAGGGATGTCACGAAGAACTGAAAGATCTCATCAGCCAACTCGACTTTTCCTGGGAGCGCGACCAGCTCTATTTTGTCGGCGACCTGGTCAATCGGGGTCCCGCCTCGTTGCAGGTGCTGCGTTTCGTACGCTCGCTCGGCGACAACGCCGTCGTAGTGTTGGGGAACCACGATCTGCATCTTCTGGCAGTCGCACACGGTGCGCGCCGGAATAAGAAGACGGATACCCTGGAAGCGGTTCTCGATGCGAAGGATCGCGACGAGTTGCTGGACTGGTTGATTTCGCGGCCGCTCGCACACGTGCACGGTAACGAACTGATGGTGCACGCCGGCGTGGTGCCGCAGTGGACAGTCGACACGACGATTGAGCTGGCGCGGGAAGTTGAATCAGCGCTGCGCGCGGATCCGAAGGGACTTTTCGATCACATGTATGGTGATGAGCCCGAACAGTGGAGTGACGATCTGTCACGCAAGGACCGGTTGCGCTTCACTATCAACGTGCTGACACGGCTGCGCGTCTGTACCGCCGACGGCCGCGTGGATCTGAAGTGGAAAGGCAAGCCGCCGTCGGCCGACTCGCCGTATCAACCCTGGTTCGATATAAAAGACCGGGCCACGCGCGATGCCCGCATCATCTTTGGTCACTGGTCCGCGCAGGGGTTTGTGCAGCGGAACGGCGTCGTCGGCCTCGATTCCGGATGCGTCTGGGGCGGCTCGCTGACCGCTATCGACCTCGACAGCGACCGCCCGCCCGTCTCACTGCCCTGTGGTGGATATCAGGTTCCGGATGACTGATCGGCGGCTCCCCAGGACACGGCGATCTGCGGCGACTTCATGATGTAGACGCCGGCTGCCAGCTCGACATCCACCGGCTTCGAGCCACTGGTGGTGATCGGCAGCACGACGCGCTGAGCCGACTTCACTTCGAGAGTCCCGAACTGGTTCGGCATTACACGAAACGCAATACGGACAGGCCAGAATGTGTGCTCGCGAGGTTTCAGGACAGCATTGCCCTGAGCGCCGCCCGGACGCAGATCGACGACGAGGGTATTGCCCTTCCAGTACTGCGGATAAGGCGCATCCGCCCCGTCAGCGGCCGTGATCACGAGCTCATGAACCACCTCAGGCGCAGGTTCCGCCTTGTGATGCCAGGGCCAATGCGGGTGCGGCAGGTGACTGCAGCCTGCGACTACGGTTAACAGGCCGCTCAGCAGCAGCGCCCTGGTTGATCTCAAGCGTTCAGACATAAACGACTCTCTTGCGAGCGCGTAAAATACGCCCGCGCCGCAGGCTACGCGAACAGCGCGTCGAGGACACACTGTATGGTACCGCTTCGAGCATTCAACTTCCGGCACTGGATCGACGAAAACCGGGCCTCGCTGCGCCCGCCCGTGGGGAACAAGCGGGTTTTCCGGGACGGCGATTTTGTGATCATGGTGGTCGGCGGACCCAATGCCCGCAAGGATTACCACGTCGACCCGGGCGAGGAATTCTTCTATCAACTGGAAGGCGACATGGTGCTGAAGACCATGCAGGACGGCCGCCCGGTCGATGTCCCCATCCGTGAAGGCGAAATCTTTCTGCTGCCTCCGTTCGTCCCGCACTCTCCGCAGCGCCGCGCCGACACCGTCGGCCTCGTGATCGAACGGCAACGCCGACCGGGGGAGCTGGATGGTTTTCAGTGGTACTGCGAGAAGTGCAACCACAAGTTGTACGAGGAGTCCTTCGAGCTCACGGACATCGAGACCCAGTTTCCGGCCCTGTTCGAGCGCTTCTACTCCAGCCCCGAGAAGCGCACCTGCTCGAATTGCGGCACCGTGATGGAACGCGCCCGTTGAAAGCACGCCTTCAGCTCAATGGCCGTGACGTGGAAGTCGATCTGTCCCGTCCCATTGTCATCGCGCTCGAGCTCAACTTCGACGCGGACCAGCCCCGTCACTTCGGGGCTCCGGCGGCAACGAGTGAGGCATTCGCGGTGCCGGGGTTTTCAGGTGCGGTTGCCACAGGAGCCAGTTGCAACTGTAACGTGATCACTCTGATTCCTCATTGCAACGGCACGCACACAGAGTGTGTTGGGCACCTGACGACAGAGCGACTCGATGCTCACCGCGTAGCGCCGAAGGGGCTGATTCCCGCAGTGTTGATCACGGTTGATCCAACCGACGCCACGCAGGAAAGCACGGACCCCGAACCACAGCCCGGCGACAAGCTCGTCACACGCATGGCGCTGGAGCGCAACTGGCCGCGGGACCATCAACCGAAAGCGGTTGTCATCCGTACAACTGAAAGCGCCTACCTGACGCGCGACGCGGCTGAGTTCCTAGTCTCACGCGGTGTTGAACACCTCGTAGTCGATTTGCCGTCCATCGACCGTGCGCACGATGAAGGCCGCCTGACTGCCCATCGCGTTTTTTTCGGTCTGCCGCGCGGTGCAACGGCAGCGACCCGACCGCAGGCGACCGTCACCGAGCTCGCACGGATTCCATCTGAAGTACCCGATGGCGCCTACCTCCTGGAAATACAAGTTCCGGCGATAGCCGGCGACGCCGTCCCCTCGAGACCACTCCTGTACCCGCTATGAATCCAACACTCGAATCCGCCCGCGCCCGTGACGAAGCGGATGAGCTGAGACCTTTTCGCGAAAAGTTCGCGATACCGACCAACGCACGTGGCCAGCAGCAGTTGTATCTGTGCGGCCACTCGCTGGGTCTCATGCCGCTGGCGGCACGACAGCTGGTAGACCAGGAGCTCGACGACTGGGCGCGCCTGGCCGTGTTGGGCCACGAGTCGGCGACCCGCCCCTGGATTCCCTATCACCAGAATCTGACGGCGGGACTTGCGTACCTGGCGGGCGCCCAGCCGGACGAAGTCATCGCGATGAACTCTCTGACGGTGAATCTGCACCTGATGTTGGCGAGCTTCTATCGCCCGAGTGGCAAGCGCGTCAAGATCGTCATCGAGTCCGGTGCGTTCTCATCAGACCGCCACGCCGTGGCCTCCCAGCTCGCGTGGCATCGGCAGAACATCGACGCCGCGCTCGTCGAGTTGGCACCCGACCAGGGGGCCGACGCGGTCGAAGCCTACCTGGAACAGCACGGCGATGAAGTCGCGTTGGTGTTGTGGCCCGGTGTGCAATTCAGGTCCGGCCAGGCCTTCGACCTAAAGCGGATCATCCACGCCGCACATCGCGCAGGTGCCGTTGCCGGCGTCGATCTTGCCCACTCCATTGGCAACATGCCGCTGTCGCTGCACGACCACGATGCCGACTTCGCGGTCTGGTGCAGTTACAAATACCTGAACGCCGGCCCGGGCGCCATCGGCGGGTGCTTCGTTCATGAACGAAACATCAGTGCCGCGCCCTCCTCCCGCCTGCACGGCTGGTGGGGTCACGAGCAAGCCACACGGTTCCGGATGGAGCCGCGTTTCGAAGCCGAAGCGGGCGTGGCCGCCTGGCAGATCAGCAACCCGCCCATCCTGTCGGCAGCGCCTCTCATCGCTTCACTCGGGTTGTTCCAGGCCGCGCGCATGGACCGCCTGCGTGCGAAATCCGTAGCGCTGACAGGCTTCCTCGAACAACTGCTGCAGCCCCTGCAATCCTCAGTACAACTGATCACACCGGCAGCGGTTGAGTCGCGCGGGTGTCAGTTATCGATTCGAATTCTCGGTGGCGGCCGCCGCGGCCGGCGGGTTCTCGACCGGCTGACCGAGTTGGATGTCATCTGCGACTGGCGCGAGCCGGATGTCATTCGTGTGGCGCCCATCCCGCTGTATAATAGTTTCGAGGATGTCTTCACGTTCAGTGAGCGCCTCACGGAAGTTTTACGGGCAGTTTCCTAAAGCGGAGGTGCGGTTGCGGGCTGACTCAGACCAACCAATCAACATCGTCGGTGCCGGGCTCGCGGGTGCGCTGCTCGGAGTGACTCTGATGCGGCACGGCTGCGGGGCGATCCGGTTGTGGGATCGACGTCCCGATCCCAGGCGCACGCGCATGGAACGCGGCCGATCAATCAACCTGGCGCTCGCCGCGCGGGGAATCCGTGCACTCGCGCATGCCGGCGTCATGGAGAAAATCCGTCCACTGATGATCCCGATGCGAGGCCGGATGATCCACGAGCGCTCGGGCGCGACAGCGCTGCAGCCTTACGGCCAGCGCGACGACGAAATCATCTATTCCGTCAGCCGTGGTGAGCTGAACAGAGTGCTGATCGAAGAAGCCGCGCGACATCAGGACGTTACGATCCGGTTCAACCAGACCTGTCTCGCCGCCGATCCGACCGAGAACGTCCTGCGATTCCGCAACGAAGTCTCCGGGGCGCAATATTCGGTTGAGCTCACCCCCACCATTGCGACGGATGGCGCTGGTTCCGCCGTGCGCGGCAGCCTCGCGGCAACCAACCTCCTGATCGTGCGCGAGGACTGGCTGGATCACGACTACAAGGAGCTGACCATCCCGCCGGTGGACGGACAGCCCGCGCTCGATCCGAATGCGTTACATATCTGGCCGCGGGGCGGCTTCATGCTGATCGCGCTTCCCAACATTGACCACAGCTTCACGGCAACCCTGTTTCTCGCGCGCCAGGGACCGCGCAGCTTCGCTGCCCTGACTGACTCCCAGGCGGTCCTGGAATTCTTCCTGGAAGAATTCCCTGACACCGTGCCGCTGATTCCCGGTCTGACGGCGGAGTTCCAGTCACATCCGGCCGGACAGTTGGGAACGGTCCATGCCGCGCCCTGGCGCGTGGGTGGCCAGGTACTGCTGCTCGGAGATGCGGCCCATGCCATCGTGCCCTTCCATGGGCAGGGAATGAACGCGGCCTTCGAGGATTGTGTCGTGTTGGACTCGATGCTGGATCGGGCGGATGACTGGCAATCCCTGTTCGCGGAGTTCGAGCGCATCCGGCGGCCGAATACGGAAGCGATCGCTCAGATGGCCCTGGAGAACTACACCGAGATGCGCGACACAGTGCTGGATCCCGGCTTCGTGCGTCGAAAATCGCTGTCCCTCGAGTTGGAGCGGCGCTTCCCGAATCGCTTCATCCCGCGCTATGCCATGGTCATGTTTCATCCTCAGATTCCCTACGCGGAGGCACTGCGGCGCGGTGAATTGCAGTCGCAGATCCTGCTGGATCTGGACCGGGCCGATGGCAACACGGATTTCTCGCTGGCCGAAAAGCTGGTCAACGAGCGGTTGCCGGCACTCGCTCGAGCGTGACGAAGCTCATGTTGTAGGGATTGCGCTCGTCGGCTGTGAACGCGCGGCTCTCCGTCTCAACCCATTCGGAGTAATCAATCGGCGGGAACACGGTGTCACCAGACACGTCCGCATCGATCCGGGTCAGATAGATACGGTTCGCCACGGGGAGCAACAGCCGATAGATCTCGGCACCCCCGATGCCTGATACGTAATCGCCTGTCAGCGCTTCATCGAGTGAGTGAACCGCAACGACTCCTTCCGCCTTCCAACCCCGGTCCCGCGTCAGCACGAAGTTGGTCCGGCCGGGTAATGGCTTTCCGATCGACTCATAGGTCTTGCGACCCATCAGCACCGGCTTGCCCAGGGTAACGGCCTTGAAATGCTTCAGATCCTCGGGCAGCCGGCCCCACGGCAAGCCATTGTCGCGGCCGATGACGCCGTTGCGCGCCATGGCCACAACGAGTGCGATCACGGGCTTCAAATTTCCACGGCCGTGTTGAGGACAATCACGCCCTTATAAGGCATGCGGAAGAATTCGGCGGCCTGGGTGCTGTGCCGCTGCATGGAGGCGAAAAAACGGCGTTGCAGGCCTTTCAAACCCGGCAGCGGCCGGGCCCGAACGAGATGGCGCCCCACGAAGAAGGAACTGTCTTCGGCAAACACCCGCATGCCGCGCGTCCGGCAGGATTTCATGGCCTGCGACACATCGGGTGTTTCCATGAATCCGAAGCGGGCGGTGATTTCATACACGCCCGGCAGGATCTCTTCGATCTCGACACGCCGCACCGGGTCCTGGCGCGGGACATCGGTAATTTCGATGTTGAGAATGATGACGCGCTCGTGGACTACTTTGTTGTGCTCGATGTTGCGCACGAGCGCGGAAGGCAGCAGCCCGCGATCACTCGCCAGAAACACTCCCGTGCCCGGAACACGAATGGAGCCATCGATCACCTTCGCCAGGTCTTTGCGCGGCACGGCGAGCCTTGCCAGCGCCGAGCGCAGCTCGAGGCGGCCGCTGCGCCACGTCCAGAATACGAAGTACAGCACCGCTCCCAGGGTGATCGGTATCCAACCGCCCGTTTCCAGCTTGGTCAGGTTGCCTGCCAGAAAAACGGAATCCATGGCAAGCAGTGGCAGAAAGACCGCGGCAATTCCCCATCGTGGCCAATGCCACTGGGTCGCGGCGACGAATCCGCCGAGGATGTTGGTGATAAACATCGTGCCGACCACCGCCGCGCCATACGCTCCCGACAATGCCTCGGAGGACTTGAAGCCCAATACGAAGGCGGCTACCGCCAGAAACTGCAACGTGTTGACTATGGGAACATAGATCTGCCCCTGCTCCAACGCCGAGGTCTGCAGAATGCGGATGCGAGGCAGCAGGTCGAGTTGCACGGCCTGGCGCGCCACCGAGAAGGCCCCGGAAATGACGGCCTGCGAAGCGATGACCGTGGCAGCCGTGGCCAGAATCAACATCCAGGGCAGCAGGGTTGCCGGCACCATCGCGTACAACGCATGCTGGATCATGGATCCGTGCTCCAACAGCAGGGCTCCCTGACCGAAATAGTTGAGGAGCAGCGCCGGCCACACCAATGCAAACCAGGCGATCCGCACCGGGGTCTTGCCGAAGTGTCCCATATCGGCATACAGGGCCTCGCCGCCGGTCAGGGACAGAAAGACTCCCCCGAGAATGGCCAGCGCCGTAACCGAGTGCGTTGCCAGGAGCTGGATGCCATAGAAAGGATTGATCGCAATCAACACGGATGGATGGTGCATGATGGCAATGACACCCAGAACCGCGATGACCAGGAACCACAGGATCATCACGGGGCCGAAAAGCCGGCCCACACGGGCAGTGCCGCGCTTCTGGATCATGAACAACAACGCAAGGACGGCCAGCGTCACCGGGATCACTGCCTTCTCGAAGTCAGGATCCAGGATCTCCAGGCCCTCGACGGCACTCAACACCGAGATCGCCGGCGTAATGAGCGCATCGCAGAAGAAGAATGCCGTGCCCGCCAGGGCCAGCCCGATGAGCCACCGGAACCAGTGACGGCCTGCCTCCGGAGCCCGCTGGGCAAGGGCAAACAGGGCGAGGATGCCTCCTTCGCCCTGGTTGTCAGCACGCATCATGATGGTGACGTACTTGAACGTCACCGACAGCATCATGCTCCAGAAGATGAGCGACAAACACCCCAGCACCGCGAGCGAGTCGAAGCCGCCGGTTGCATTCAGCGCCGTCTCCAATGCATACAGCGGACTCGTCCCGATGTCCCCATAGACGATTCCGATGGCCCCGATGACCGCCGGCAGACTCCAGCGACGCGTGTCGTGCATGTCAGGTCAGCGCATCAGCCGCGCCGGCCACTCCTGCCCTTCTTCTTCGCCGGAGGAGCCTTCTTCTTTGCGGGAGGGGCCTTTTTGACGGGCGACTTGCCGCGCTTGCCGCCCGCGGTCTTGCCACCGGCCTTCGACTTCGCCTTGCCACCGGCGCCCGTCTTGCCCTGCGCGCTCGACTTCGCGCTGCTGCCGGACTTGCCCTTCGACTTCGCGACGGCCTTCTTTTTGGCCTTGCGCTTCTTCTTCGGCTCGGGCGGCCACAACATGGTGCCGCGGCAATTCGGGAAGCCGCAACGGCACTTGAACACCTCGTCGATGTTCTCCGGATCGCCTTCCTCGCGGTAGATCTGATAGTCGTAGGTCAGTTCCGTGCCCGGCGCGATGTCACGGGTCGCCTCGATGTACACGCGCTTTTTCTCAACTGTCGACTCACAGTTGGGATCGCACGAGTGATTGAAGAAACGCGCGTCGTTACCGTCGTTGCCCGCATCGATGACAGTCTTGCTGTCGACGATGAACAGGAACGTGTGGCTGTCGTTCGCGTCCTTTTCTTCGTAACGACGATCCGCCTCGTCGTGCGAGACGCGCTCGCCCACGTATTCGATGATCCGGGTGCCCTTGGCAATCGGCTTCGCTGCAAACACTCCGAGACCATGCACCCCCGAGCGGCGCACTTCAATCAGATCGGAGGTGGTGAGATCGGTTTCCTGCGCGGCGGTCGCCATGGTCAGACCGCCACCGGCGCCTTGATCGCCGCATGATGTTGGTAATTCACGAATTCAAAGTCCTCGTACTCGTAGTCGAAAATACTCGGTGGCCGCCGTTTGAGGCGCAGTTGCCCCAGGGGTAACGGTGCCCGCCCGAGCTGCAATTCCGCCTGTTCCAGGTGGTTCAGGTACAGATGACAGTCGCCGCCGGTCCAGACCATGTCGCCGGGCTCCAGGTCACACTGCTGCGCCATCATGTGCAGCAGCAGGGCGTAGCTCGCGATGTTGAACGGCACGCCCAGAAAAACGTCCGCGCTCCGTTGATACAACTGGCAGGACAGGCGTTTGTTGGCGACGTAAAACTGAAAGAAGGCATGGCACGGCATGAGCGCCATCTGCTCGAGCTCGCCCACATTCCACGCACTGACAATAATGCGGCGGGAATCCGGGTTGCGCCGAAGCAGGTCCACGGCCTGGGTGATCTGATCGATCGTCCGTCCATCCGGCGCCAGCCACGACCGCCACTGCTTGCCATACACCGGCCCGAGCTCACCGCGCTCGTTGGCCCACTCATCCCAGATGCTGACTCCGTGCTCGCGCAGCCAGGACACATTGGTGTCGCCACGCAGAAACCACAGCAGCTCGTACACAATCGACCGCACGTGCAGCCGCTTTGTTGTGACCAGCGGAAATCCTTCGCTCAGATCGAACCGCATCTGGTGACCGAACACGGAAAGCGTCCCGGTGCCCGTGCGGTCATCCTTGCGAACGCCGGATTCCCGGATCCGGCGCATGAGATCGAGGTAGGCCTTCATTGCGCGGTGGCGAAGTTTCCAGAGGGTGAGCGAGACCGGTACGCATAGGCCATGAGCCCGATCCCTACAACCACCATCGGGAGGGACAGCACCATCCCCTCGGTCAACCAGTTGGTGCCCTTGAGGTAACCGATGTGCTCATCCGGTACGCGCACAAACTCGATGGCGAAACGCACGATGCCGTAGATGATGAGAAACAGGCCCGACGGCGCGAGTCGCGGCCGGGGGCGCGCGGTAAAGAGCCAAATGATCGTGAACAGCACCAGGCCTTCGAAGACAGCTTCATAGAGCTGCGAAGGATGGCGCACCTGCCCGTTGACGTTGAATCCCCAGGGCACCGTGGTCACCTTGCCCCACAGCTCACCGTTGATGAAGTTGCCGATACGGCCGAAAAACAGGCCCAGGCCCGGCAGCGGCACGGTGAAATCCAGCACGTCGGCCACATTCCGGCGGCGGCGCCAGGCAAATAGCGAGACAGCGACCATGACCCCGAGCATCCCCCCGTGAAACGACATGCCGCCGTCCCAGATCTTGAAGGGATACCACGGGTCTTTGGCCCAGAAGCTCAAGCCGTAAAACAGCACGTAACCAATCCGGCCGCCCAGGATGACGCCCAACATGGCGAAAAAGATCAGGTCATCGACGTCCTGCGGCTTCCAGGTCGAGCCCGGCTTGGCCGCGCGCATGCGCGCCAGGGCCCACCCCGCGCCGAAGCCCAGCAGGTACATGATGCCGTACCAGTGGACCTTGACCGGGCCAATAGAGAACGCGATGGGGTTAAAACCGGGATACGGAATCATAGGCCGCGGATATTAATTCATTTGGAAAATGGCGGGGGCGCCCAGCCCTCCGGCCATTTTTCACGGCTATTCACGGGTTACGCGGCAGAAGAACGCCTTCAGATAGCGGGTTTCCGGTATGGCCGGATGGATGGGGTGGTCCGGGGACTGGCCGCCGGCCTCCAGAATCTGCACGAACCGGCCACTGTGGCGGGCGGCGGACTGGATGGCCGTCACCAGATCGTCCGAGGACATGTGATACGAGCACGAGCAGGAAACCAGCAGTCCATCGCCATCCATGAGCCCCAGCGCGAGCTGGTTCAGCTTCCGGTAGGCGGCCTGTCCCTGCGGAACATCCTTCTTGCGCTTGATAAACGCAGGCGGGTCGACGATCACCACGTCATAGCGCTCGCCGCGCTCCTGCATGGCTCTCAATGCATCGAAAGCATCGTCATGCGTTGTTTCAATGGAGACGCCATTGGCTTGCGCATTGCGGCTGGCCGCCCGCAATGCAGCTTCCGAAGAATCGACACATCGCGCCGAGGCAGCACCATTCATCAGCGCGGTAACCGCCCATGCGCCGACATAGCTGCAAACATCGAGAACACGCATGCCGGGCCACATGTACCGCACCAGGCGTTGGCGGTTCGCGGTCTGATCGTAGAACCAACCCGTCTTCTGACCCGCGCGCAGCGGTGCCATGAACCGCAGGCCTGACTCATACACTTCGAGCTCGTCGGGGATCTCTCCAAATGCAGCCTCAACGACCTGCGGCAAATGCTCCAGATCGCGCGCGCCCGAATCGTTCTTCCACACCAGCGTGCGCGGGTTGAGAACATCACGCACAGCGGCTTCTACATCCGCGGCCAGTGCCTGCATGCCAGCGGTCGCAATCTGGCCAACCACGACATCCCCAGAGCGATCGAGCACCAGGCCCGGCAAACCATCGGACTCACCGAACACGAGACGATAGTAAGGATCCCGAGTCAGCCGCTTGCGTAACGCAATCGCCACTTCGAGTCGATGCGCGATGAGCTCACGATTTATCGGATGCCCCATGTCACGCCCAACAATCCGCGCGCAAATCAGCGCATGCGGATTGACGTAGGCGTAACCGAGAAACTGTCCCCGGTGCGACTGCATCTGCACCAATGCACCAGTTGTGAGCGCAGTGAGAGGCGTGCTGCTCGTATCGACCTCGTTGCTGAACACCCACATGTGCCCAGCCGCAATCCTCCGGTCCTCGCCGCGCTTAAGACGCAGTACAGGTAGATCGGATTGCTCGGAAAGAATTTGCGCGGAGGAAGGGATCACTCGAAACTCGCTGCGTTAGGCAACGACGGCAGCCATGACAGCCGTGATTATACGAGACACCGGATGGCCAATCACCTCATTTCACAGACGAGCCCCTATCTCCTTCAACACGCACACAATCCAGTAGATTGGTATCCGTGGGGCGAAGAAGCGTTCGAGCGTGCACGTCTGGAACGGAAGCCGATTCATCTGAGTGTGGGATACGCTGCCTGCCACTGGTGTCACGTCATGGCTCACGAATCGTTCGAGGATGACGATGTGGCCCGCGTCCTGAACGAACGCTTCATCAACATCAAAGTCGATCGCGAAGAGCGGCCGGACGTTGATCGGATTTATCAGATTGCTCAGCAGATGCTGACGCAACGGTCCGGTGGTTGGCCGCTGACGATGTTTCTGACACATGACGACCACCGCCCCTTTTTTGGTGGCACGTATTTCCCGAAGGAAGCACGTCACGGATTGCCTGCGTTTACCGACCTTTTACGCAGGGTCAGCGAATACTATCGGACCCACGAAGCTGAGCTGCGCCAGCAGAACGCTGCGTTGATGTCAGCTTTTGAGGAGCTCAATCCCCCACCCGCGCCAGATGAAACGCAGCTGACGGACGCACCCATCAAAGCGTCACGTGAGCTGTTGGGCCGCACATTCGACGGCCAGTTCGGTGGCTTCGGCCGCGCACCGAAATTTCCAAATCCCAAAACGATCGAGCGCCTCCTGCGGGATTGGCACAGCACTTCAGGGCAGATACAACCAGACCTCCAGGCACTGTACATGGCGACGCTGACGTTGCGCCGCATGGGCGAAGGCGGCATCAACGATCAGCTCGGCGGCGGATTCAGCCGGTACTCAGTGGATGAGTACTGGATGATTCCCCACTTCGAAAAGATGCTTTACGACAACGGCGCACTGCTTGCGGTGTATGCCGAAGCCGCAGTGGCCACGGGCGATTCCTTCTACGCAGATATCGCAGCACGCACGGCGGATTGGGCAATTCGCGAGATGCAGTCGCCGGAAGGCGCTTTCTACTCCAGCTATGACGCCGACTCGGAAGGACACGAAGGAAAATTCTACGTCTGGGATCGCGAAGAGGTTCGCGCGGCACTCACCGAGGCCGAATACACGGTATTCGCGGCGCGCTACGGATTAGATAGGACAGCCAACTTTGAAGGGCGTTGGCATCTGCATGTCTTTCAGCCGGTCCCGGAGGGCGAAGAGCCGGCGCTGGAGTCAGCGCGTCAGAAGCTGCTGGCTATTCGCAACCGCCGTGTCTGGCCTGGTCGCGATGACAAGGTCCTGACTTCGTGGAATGCGCTGATGATTCGGGGGCTGGCAATCGCATCCCGTGCTTTGGGACGCGAGGATCTGGCGGAGTCGGCCACAACAGCGCTGCGATTCATCCGCAGCCGTTTGTGGAGCAATGACCGATTATTGGCCACCTACAAGGACGGAATCGCACATCTTGGCGCGTACCTCGACGACTACGTATTCCTCATCGACGCGGTCCTCGAGCTTCAACAAGTGCGGTTCGACAGCACAGAGCTCAAATTCGCAGGTGAGCTCGCACGGGTCGTGCTCGACCATTTTGTGGACGAGGCTGCCGGCGGCTTCTACTTTACTTCTGACGATCACGAGACCCTCATTTATCGTTCCAAATCCTTTGCAGATGACGCGACTCCGGCCGGAAACGGCATTGCCGCTCTGGTGCTCCAGCGACTGGGACACCTGTTGGCCGAGCCACGCTATCTGCAAGCGACCGAGCGTACGCTGCGTGCAGCCTGGCTCAGTCTCGAAAAGTACCCTCATGCTCATACAACACTGCTCACCGCTCTCGATGAGCTGCTCAATCCACCCGAAACTCTCATCCTCCGCGGCCCCCGGCCGGAAATCACATCCTGGGCCCGGGAGCTGCACAAACTCTATGCGCCCCACCGTATGGTGCTTGCGGTCCCAGACGATGCTGAGGATTTGCCGCCCGCGCTCGCTGAAAAAACTGGCCCATCCGGGGCCTCTCGCGGCGCTGCCGTGGCCTACGTCTGCAAGGGCAGTACGTGCTCGGCTCCCATTGACTCGCTCGGCGGCCTGATCAACAAACTACGCGCCGGTGTTTAGCAACAGCGCGCCGGCAGCACCCAGATGCCGCGGTGACATCGACCCATGCGCGCAGAGCGCCTGGTAGTCGCGCCACGCGCGGGCCAACTCCGACTCCGGCTGAATGGCAGTCATGCCGGTCAGAGCCATCAACTCACCAATCGCCTGCCGCATTCGCGCCACCGAGAGCACACATCCACTGGTGATCTCAGCGAGGTCGGACGGTTGCAACGGACGGCTGGAGCGCGCGGCATTCCAAGCCTTGTGCGCCAGGGTTTCCAACGTGGATTTCGCAAACTGGCAGGTTGCATGAGCTGCGCCATACGTTGCCTGAACGACCGGATCGGTCATCAGCAGCGCGCTCGTGCCATGCATCTTCTTGACGTGAGCCAGTGAAGAAAACAGGTCCAGTGCGTGACGCGCAATTCCCACTGCCACCGCGGTGACCGGCAATTCGGTCAACACACTGAATGGCAGCCGATACAGAGGACCGGTCTCGCGCGGCGCATCCGCCGTCACCGAGAAGCTCCGGTTCTCAGGCACAAAGGTGTCGCGTACTTCGAAATCATCACTACCGGTGCCCCGCAGTCCCGTCGGGTCCCACACAGGAAGAATCGTCACCTGGGGGGCCTCGAACGACATTGCGCGGATCAGCGGCTTGCCGTCGGCACCAAAGACCAAGGTCCCGCCGTCCATCACCAGGCAATTGGCCGTGAAAGTCGTCGCGTAGTGGGCGCCACTGGCGTAGTGCCAGCAACCACTCACGCGATATCCGCCCTTCTCGCGGAAGGCGCGTCCGTCAGGAGCACCTGAGCCGGCTACCACCGACTCGGGGCGTGCATAGATCGAGCTCGCGATCGAGGGATCGAGATACGCGGCAAACAGTCCGCCACCCGAGCCGATCATGACCGCCCAACCAATCGAGCCATCCAACCGCGCGGCGGCTTCGTAGATCTGCAGGGCTTCGGGCAGGTCGAGCTCAAACCCACCGCAACGCTTGGGAATCCACAGACGGAACAGGCCGTGTTGAGTGAGCGCGCGGACGACGTACTTCGGCAGCCGCGCGAGACGATCACCTTCAGCTGCGCTGTCCCGAAACATCACCTCGAGCTCGTCGAGCCGGGCAAGGATCTCCTGCACCGGTGACGTTTCGAGGGCTGGTCGGAGTTGCATCATGGGAGTGATTGTAGGGGTGACCCTGCACCCCCGCACACTCCCTAAAGATTCACTTTGCCCCTATCACCGCCCGCGAGGTGACGCACAGTGTCAATTTTGAGTCAGTTACGACAACAATTCGACGTTCCCGCCTACCGCGACTGTATTGATAGTCAACGTCCGCTCATTCGCGAAGCGCAGCAGATAGTGAGGACCACCGGCTTTCGGCCCGGTGCCCGACAAACCTTGTCCGCCAAAAGGCTGAACGCCAACAACCGCGCCGATCATGTTGCGATTGACATAGGTGTTGCCAACGGGGACTGACCGGAAAACATGGTCCGCCACGCTCTCCAGGCGACTGTGCACACCCAGTGTCAGACCAAACCCCGTCTTGCGGATGGCGGCAATCACTTGTGATAACTGATCAGATTTGTATCGCACCACGTGCAGAACCGGACCAAACTCCTCCGTGCGCAGCTGGTCGAGCGCGCGCAGCTCAAACAGGTGGGGCGCGAAGAAATAGCCAACCTCGTGTTTCTCATTCAGGGGGCATGCATACAGCAGTTGGGACTCCTGGCGCATGCGGGACGCATGGTTGCGAAGGCGCGTGAGCGCGGCCTCCGAGATGACCGGGCCGACATCCGTCGACAACTCGCCCGGGTTGCCAATGGAGAGACACTTCATCGCCCCCGTCAGCATCTCAATCACCTTGTCCGCAATTTCCTCCTGCAGGTACAGGACACGCAGCGCGGAGCACCGCTGACCGGCGCTGGTGAAGGCGGAAGTGATCGCATCATCGACAACCTGTTCGGGCAGCGCGGTTGCATCCACGATCATTGCGTTGACGCCGCCGGTTTCCGCGATCAGCGGAATGATCGCTCCGTCGCGGTTCGCCAGTGCGCGATTGATTGTCGCTGCCGTGGTTGTAGAACCCGTGAAAGCCACACCGGCCAGCGCCGGGTGCTTCATTGCGACATCACTGAATGCCGGGCCATCGGCTGGAGTCATTTGCAGGACTTCGCCTGGCACACCGGCTTCATGCAGCAACGCGGTCATCGCGTGCGCAATCAATGGCGTCGCCGGCGCCGGCTTGGCTATAACGCTGTTGCCAGCCATCAACGCAGCTGTGATCTGCCCACTGAATATCGCAAGTGGGAAGTTCCACGGGCTGATACAAACAAACACGCCCCGGCCATGCATCGAAAGGAGATTGCGCTCGCCGGTGGGACCGTTGAGTTTTTCCGGAGCGCCAAACAGCGCACGGCCCCGAGCCGCGTAGTAGCGGCAGAAATCAACTGCCTCGCGTAACTCGGCGACAGCGTCAGGAATGGTCTTTCCTGCCTCACGCACCAGAAGACTGAGGAATTGAACGCGGCGGTCCTCGAGCAGGTAGGCCGCGCGGTCGAGGCAATCGGCTCGTTCAGCCGCCGACACTGCGTCCCAGGCGGGCTGCGCACTCGCGGCTGAATCCATGGCAGCACTGATTTCTTCAGCCGTAGCGTCTCGCGACGTGCCCACGATCTCCGGGAAGTTGGACGGCGAATGAACGGGCACGTCCGCATTGCGGACGGTCTTGCCGTTCAGGATCGGGCCGCCGGCATACGAGGACCGAGCGTGCTTCTCGAGCTCGTTCTTCAGCAGAGTCAGCTCGGCCGGGTCACCCCAGTCCGGACCATCGGAGTTGCGGCGCTCCGGCGCGTACAGCGCCTGCGGCTCACGGACTTTCGGATTGGATTCATTCAGTGCCGACACGGGATCACGCACAACCTGCTCCACCGGGACCTGGGGATTGAGAAACTGATGTACGAACGAGGTATTGGCGCCATTTTCGAGCAGGCGCCGGACGAGGTACGGAAGGAGGTCTTCATACGTACCAACGGGGGCATACGCACGTACCGGGCGAAGATTCGGTACTTCAGCGCGGACGGCCTCATACACGAGCTCACCCATTCCATGTAAACGCTGGAACTCGTATTGGGCATTCGGAGGCGCCATTTCCAACACCGAAGCTACCGTCAATGCGTTGTGGGTAGCGAACTGCGGATAGATGACGTCGTTATTCGCCAATAGCCGTTGCGCACATACCAGGTAGCTGGCGTCCGTTGCCGATTTGGTCGTGTACACCGGAAAGCTGGAAAGACCACGCTCCTGCGAGCGCTTGATCTCGCTGTCCCAATACGCGCCCTTGACCAGCCTAGCCGTCATGCGACGTCCAGTAACTCGTGCGAGCTGTGCGACCCAATCGATGACGAGTGGGGCGCGCCGACCGTACGCCTGTACAGCAAGTCCCAAGCCGTCCCAACCCGCCGTCTCATCATCACGCGCCAGCGCTTCGATCAGAGACAGGGAGAGATCCAACCTGTCGGCTTCCTCAGCGTCAATCGTCATGCCTATGCCGGCGGCAGCAGCCGATCGGGCCAGATTCAACATGCGGGGCGTCAGCTCGCGCGCTACACGTGCGCTCTGCATGAGCGAGTAGCGCGGCTCCAGCGCTGAAAGTTTCACCGAGATGCTGGACCGCTCGTGAACGGTGCCCTTCGGTTGGTGACTGAGCGCCTCAATTGCGGCGGCGTACGAGTCAAAGTAACGCTGCGCGTCGGCCTCAGTGCGTGCGCCTTCGCCAAGGACGTCAAACGAGCACAGTGCGAGAGCAGGGGTTGACCTGCCACGAGCGAGCGCGCTCTCGATCGTTTCGCCGACGATGAACGCCTCACCCAACATGCGCATGGCACGTCGGAGCGTGGCGCGCACCACAGGAGCTACAACGGGCTTGGTGAATGACGCAGCCGAAGATTCGCCGGCGAGCTCGTCGGACACATTCGGCAGTAAACGGCTCACGCCACCCAACAGTGCGAAACCAGCGCGCAGCAGCCAGTTGTCACCTGGGCGCTCCGCCACGGCGCGGGGAGCTTCGTCCACAGCACCCCTGCCACCCACTGCGCCGGTGCCGCCTGCAACGGCAGAGTTGCCGGAACCCACCAGCGCTCCGAGGCGAGCGGTACCGCCACGCACTTCGGTCAACCGCTCCGCGATCAGCTGGTCCGCGCGCGCGGCATCCGGAGTGCGCAACAAGGCCTCCGCCAGGCTCATCATGGCCCTGCCCTGCGCACTATCCAGGGGAAACTGCTCCATCAGCGACTCCGCGAACGGCCGGGGTCGCTTGTCCTGGCGCGCAACCTCCACCCATCGCATGGCCCGGGTCTTCGCCAAAGAGAGCTTGCGCTCCACAGGCGCCAAGCCGGCCTTCAGCTCGGCGATCGCATCCGCCTCGGGGCGCAGCGTCGCTTCGCTGATCGCCTCCCGAATGACGCGCAGAAGCTCCACGTCAGGGGGTGGAGAAATCCGTTCGGCAGCATTGCTACCAGCCATGTCGATCGCCTTGGATCTAAAGATCAGGGGGAGTTGATTGTGCTTATGGTAGTAAGATCAACAGAGCAAATTATCTGGTTTTGGCGACTATATAAGTTGAATCAACTATGAGTGACGCATCTCTCACTGAGCGCACCCTGGACCGGATTGATCATAAGTTATTGATTCGCCTGCAACAGGATGGCCGAACCCCCATCTCGAGGTTGGCCAGGGAAGTGAATTTAACTGTCACGCCGACGTTGGAGCGGGTGCGGCGACTGGAAGCCGCAGGCTACATTGAGGGCTACTTCGCCCGCCTGAACCCGCGGAAATTAGGCCTGGGGCTGCTGGCGTACGTGGAAGTCTCGCTGGACCGCACCACTCCCGATGCCTTCGACCGCTTCAAGCAGGTCATGCTGGCCCATGACGAAGTCATGGAATGCCACATGGTGGCCGGTGGTTTCGACTACCTGCTGAAGGTCCGTGTCATCGATATGGAAAGCTACCGTCGCTTCCTGGGCGATCGCATCGCCGCGGTCCGCGGTGTGCAGACGACTCACACCTACTTCGTGATGGAAGAGGTGAAGTCGACGCACACCATCGTCGTACCCGAGTGAGACAATCCCGCCGCGGGAGCCTCAGGTATGGGGCTTGAGAATCGCGCTCAGGCGATCCTCGGTCCGCTCCACTCGCTGCAACACCGGATATTTCAGACCGTCGTAGTACGCCAGCTTCACGACCTTGTAGCGGTCCAAATTCTTCACTATCAGCTCGATGGGCTGTTTGTTGAGCTTCGCCAGCTGAACGGCGGACTTCAGGCGTTCGGCGCGATATTCCCGGCCGTTGACTGCAACCAACAGGGTTCCCATCGTCAGCCCGGCTTCGTACGCAGGCCCTCCCCAGCGCACTTCCGTCAGCGTGCCGGTGATCGCGGAGACTGCAAAACCCAGTGAGTAGGTGAAATCCACCGCCTTGCGCTGGTCCTCGAGACTGCGGGCATACTCGGAAGGATTTTCAGTGAACACCAGCTTCCAGCCACCGCGCGTCAAACCCTCCAGCGGAGCGCCGGGGCCATGACCATACAAACGCTCGTTGAGATATTTTTCCCAATCAAAGGGCGCGACGGCGTTCAGCGCCTGCACGACATCAGCAAAGGAGTACGTGCTCACCCCGGACGCACCGGGCACCTGAAAAAATGCCTTCGCGAAGTCATCCAGCGACTTCCTGTCGCGAGTGAGCTCGCGGATGCGCGTGTCGATATCGAGCCAGAGCAATTCGCCTTCGGTGTAGTAATCCTCCGTCCGCTGCCACGACAACCAGGACAAGGGCCTGCGAGCCGTGATGAGTGGCTGCTCGGTGGTGTCCTCGAGGGCCCGCCAGGCGCGCCCTTGCCTGTTGCGGTCCATGTTGGCCGCAAGACTCGCCCATGACTGCCGCCCGAAGTCCTCGCTCCACAGTCCCGACCTGCTCGCCAGCACCGCGCCCAGATAGTTGGTCAGGCCCTCATACACCCACAACAGAGAGTTGTGCATGGGCACGTTGAAATCCGGCGTGGCCAGCCCTGCCGGGCGGCGGAATTTGCCGTTCCAGGAGTGACTGAGCTCGTGCGGCAACAGGTCGCGGCCCGCTGCGACCTTGTCCCACTCGAGGAAATAGTTCGGCGGCCGGCGATTCTCGCTGGAGCGATGATGCTCGAGGCCGATGTCACCGAAGTGATCGCTGATTGCGAGCAGGAACTCGTAGCGGTCAAAGTGGGGCGGACCGAGCATCGCGTAGGTTTCCAGCACCAGCTTGTGATGCGCGGCGAGCTGCTGAGGCCGCACTTCCAGAGTCTCCGCGCTGTCCGCGAACACATTCAGGTGCACCGGCTTCTTCGCGCCCGGATCCAGATCGAGGCTGCGGAAATAGCGGCCGGCAAACAACGGCGAATCCACCAATGAATCCAACGACGTCTGCTTGAAGTGGACGTTGGCGCCGCGTCGAGCCTCTACGTCCAGCGCTCCCGCGAACTCCCAACCTTCCGGAAGCGTAATGGAGGGAGCAATCGAAATCCTGGTGGCATTGAATCCGGCCGGATACAACACAACCGTATTCCATTGCAGCCCGAGCATGTCCGGCGTAACGGTAGTGCGTCCCTGGTCCCTGACCAGAGGCGAGGCGTATTCAAACTCCAGCTCCAACTGCTTGGCGCCCGCCGGCACCTGGAGATGAAATGCATACACGTTGACGGGGTCACGCACCCACTCGACAGAATGGCCGCCGGTGGAAATGAGCAGACCCGTCAGACCGTCGATCGGCCCCCGTGGCGCGTGATTGCCCGGCAGCCATTCCGGATACAACAGCGTCAGCGGACCCGGTTTGACCGGAATGCTCTCGTGAACGGTGAAAATCTTGCGATCGAGATCCGACAGATCAACTTTGAGCGTAATGCTCCCGGGATACGCAACATCCTGCGCCACCGGGATATGCGCCACCGATGTCCCGCCAGCGCCCGCATCCGGCATCCCGCCGGAGCTGACTTCCGGCGCGCCACTCGCAGCACTCTCCGCTGGAGCGCTCGCACCGGCATCCGCGGGTGCCGGCGCGCTCGAGGCCGGCGCCGCCCCCTTCACCTCTTCCTGTGCGTGAGCAATTGGCAACAACGCAGCAATAGCGGCCACTGCCGCCAGCGACAAAAGCTTCATGTCCTCCCTCGTACTTCGACGATCAGGCCCGCAGGACCTGCGCCACGGCCTTCGCGAAATACTCGATGTTGTCCGCACGCAAACCGGCGACGTTCATCCGGCTGTCATCAGTCATGTAGACATGGTGCTTCTCGCGCAAGCTTTGCACCTGCGGCGTCGTGACACCGAGGAAAGAGAACATCCCCTGCTGCCTGGCAATGAACCCGAAGTCCCGATCCGGCGCGGCCCTGGCGAGTTGCTTCACCACCTCGTGGCGCAAACCGGTAATGCGCTTGCGCATGGCGCCCAACTCTTCCGCCCACTCTTCCCGGAAAGTGGCATCGGTCAGGATCTCATTGACGATGGCCGCCCCGTGATCCGGTGGCATCGAGTAGATGCTGCGCGCAATGCGCACGAGATGACTCAGGATTGCATCGCCCGAGGTGGGCGACTCGCTGATGATGTGCAGGCAGCCCGTCCGCTCACGATACAGGCCGAAGTTCTTCGAGCACGACATCGCAATCGCGACCTCCGGCAGCTCCGCGCAGAAGAGCCGGATGCCGTAGGCATCTTCAGCAATACCACTTCCCAGACCCTGGTAGGCGATATCAATGAAAGGCGCCAGTGACCGGCGCTTGAACACTCCCAACAACTCACGCCACTGGGCCTCGCTGAGATCGGCACCTGTCGGGTTGTGACAGGACGCGTGCAGCAGGATCAGGGAGCGCGCCGGCAAACGATCCAGCGATCCCAACATCTCATCGAACTTCACGCCGCCGGTCGCGGCGTCGTAATAGGGATACCGTTCCAACTTCAGCCCGCATCCCGACAACAGCGGAACGTGGTTCGCCCATGTCGGCGTGCTTACGTGAACAACGGTATCGGGTTGAGCCGCGCGAAAGACTTCGGCACCCAATCGAAGGGCTCCGCAGCCGCCCGGCGCCTGAATCGAGCGGACCCGGTCCGCGACGAGCGCCGGATGCCCCTCGCCCAGTACGAGCTTGGCCATCGCCTGGTTGAAGCTGGCATTGCCTGCCGGAGCCACGTAGGACTTGGTAGCCTGGCGGCTCAGAACCGCCTGCTCGGCGCGGCGGACGGCACCGAGAATCGGCGTTTCGCCGAGGTCGTTGCGATAAACGCCTACGCCGAGATCGACCTTACGTGGGTCCGTATCCGCGCGATACAAACCCATGAGGCCGAGGATAGGATCGGTCGGAAGGCGTTCCAGGCGCTCCAGCATCACTTCTCTCCATCGCCGCGCCCATTGCGCGGGGGGAGAGCGAGTTTAGCGGGTCGCGACTATGCAGGCAGCTCGTCTGTGATCGCGTGCCACGGCGGCTTCGAGCCGAGGAAGCCGTGACTGTGCGTTCGCTGGATGCCGAATTCCCCGTCCAGGTTGCCAGCAGGGCAGAAAACAACGCCCGTATCCGGTTCCACGACCGGGGTGACTGTTCCGCATTGACGGCAAAAAGTGCGCTTGCCGTAGTTGGAGGACTGAAACGTGGAAATCTCGTCCTGGCCCGCAACCCAGCGAAAGCCGGACAGCGGGACCGAAACGAATGTCGCGAACGCGGCGCCGTGATTGCGGCGGCACATGGAGCACTGGCAGTGGGACATCACCTCAAAGGGCCCGCTGATATCGTAACGAACGCTGCCACACAGACACGAACCGTGGATGACAGCCACGTTCTTGACCGCCTGCGCCTCGGGCGGATGCGGCTCGGACAAGGCAGCCAGGAGCAACTCAACGAGCTCGCTATCCCACATCCTCTGTTCGGGGCCATCGACCACGACCGTCGGCACCTGGAGGCTGGCCAACAGAAGCTCGACGGCGCTGTCGAGATTGCGCAGGGCCAGCGAACCGTCGCGACGGCCCTTGTTGAGAAGACGCTTCAAACGCATCCGCACGGTCGTGTCGTGCTCGTGGAGCCGACGCTGCAACGGCTGCGGCAGATCGCCACCCCGACGGAATGACAGGAAAGCGCCGCGAGCCCGGCGGGTTTCCAGCGCCGCGACAATGAAGGCAGCCAGCTTGTCGAGCGCGGTGCCGGGTGCCGTTTCCGCGCGCAGCAGCGAATCGCTCAATCCCTGGGCCGTCCGCGAATAGCACTCGTCAATGAGGGCGGTGAGGTCTTCAAACCAATGGGAGGCGGTCTGAAGATTGCCGGCCTCGCTGGCGATCGCTTCCCAGTCCATGCGGTGATCTCCGCGGCGGGTAATGACCCTCGCGGCCGCGTCGATGATCTCGGAGCGTAAAATTGGCATGGCGCACCTCTCCCAGACGTCTCAAGCAACAGATGTGCCAGGGGCAGTGTGCTGAATCTACGGGGTCCGCTGCTGTCGTGCAGCGCGAGGTTGGTGCACACGTCCGACACCCGCCCCTGTGAAGTGCATCTGCTTGCTGCAATGCAGCGATCCGGGGCAACCCCGCAATTCTCAACATCGCACCGCGTCGGACCCCGTTGCTGCTCGTGCCCTGAGAGTTACATCACGACTCCGGGAATCTGTCACAGCCATGATCGACGAAGGTCTGTAACGAACTCTTTGCGGTAGCGGCAACCTCGTGATTCAAGTCATCGGTTCGATTGTGGTGATCGGATGTGTCTTCGGCGGTTTCGTCCTCGAGGGAGGCCACATTCTGGCTCTGTGGCACCCGACCGAAATTCTCATCATCGTGGGTGCCGCGCTGGGTGCGTTCATGACGAGCAACCCGCCCAAGATCTCCAAGGCCGCCTTTCTCGGCGCAATCGGCTTCGTGAAGGGCCCGCGCTACAAGCGCGACGACTATGTGCAGTTGCTCAAGTGTTTGTATGACGTCCTGGTGAAGATCCGCAAGGAAGGCCTGATGGCCATCGAAGGCTCCCTCGAAGCCCCGGATGGCGGCGCCCTGTTCTCGAATTACCCCAAGATCGTGGCCGACCACCACCTGATGGATTTCATCCGCGATTGCCTGCGCCTCATGGTGGGTGGCAGCCTCGACCCACACGAGCTGGAAAGCCTGCTGGAGCAGGAGTTGGAGACTCACCATCACGATGCTCACCAGCCGGCTTCCGCGGTGCAGAAGGTCGCTGACGCGCTGCCGGGCTTCGGCATCGTCGCGGCGGTGCTGGGCATCGTGAATACCATGGCCGCGCTCGAGGGCGCCGACACGGCCACGATCGGCCACAAGGTCGGCGCGGCGCTCGTGGGGACCTTCCTCGGAATTCTCGTTTCCTACGGTTTCATCGGCCCCATCGCCGCGGCGATGGAGCATCACGCCAATGAAGAGAGCAAGGCCTTTGAAGTTGTGAAGATGGCGCTGGTCGCAACCGTGCGCGGCTACGTCCCCGCCGTCGCGATCGAGTTCTCACGCAAGCTCCTCGCCTCCGACCTGCGTCCGACATTCGGTGATCTCGAAGCCGAGTTGAAGGGCAAGAAGGTGGCGGCGTAAGGCGCCGAAGCTCATGGCTGCAAAAGGTAACGAACGCCCGCTCATCATCATCAAGAAGAAAAAGGGTGGCGGCCATGGTCACCACGGCGGCGCCTGGAAAGTGGCGTACGCGGACTTCGTGACTGCGATGATGGCCTTCTTCATGGTGATGTGGCTGGTCGCCACGGTGTCGAAAGATCAGCGCGCCGCGATCTTCGACTACTTCAAGAATCCCAGCATGGAGCCCGGCAAGAGCTCGAAGCCCGCGCCCGGACAGATGGGTCCCGGCGGCGCGAGCACGAGCCCGATCAACCTGCACGGCGCATTGGATGCCATCCGGCCTGCCATCACCACGCAGAAGGACATGAATCGCAACACGACTCCCGTCATGAAGCGCAATGAAGCGAACCAGGACGGCGCCATCTCGAAGATCAAAACACCGGATCACACCCTGAATCCGGAAGACATCGCGACCGCCGCGAAGGAAGCCGAGCACAAGCAGCTCGAAGCCTTGATGATGGAGTTGAAACAGGCGGTCGACAAGAGCCAGGCGCTCGAGCCGTTCAAGGACCAGCTGCTGTTGGATATCACCCCGGAGGGTGTGCGCATCCAGATTGTGGATGCCCAGAACCGTCCAATGTTTGATGTGGGCAGCGCGCACCTGCGCGACTACACAACCGCCATTCTGCGCGAGCTCGCGCCGTATATCGATTCAGTTCCCAATCGCATCAGCCTCACCGGTCATACGGACATCCGGCCGTATCCCAGCAACAACGGGTACACCAACTGGGAACTGTCGGCTGACCGTGCGAACGCTGCGCGCCGGGCACTGGTTGCGGGCGGGTTGCCCGATCAGAAGATTTCCCGAGTGGTGGGACTGTCGTCGTCGGTGTTGTTTGACAAGACGCAGCCGCAGAATCCCATCAATCGGCGCATCAGCATCGTGGTGATGACCAAACAGGCGGAACAGGCAGCGCTCGCAACGGACGTTGTAGCCGCGGAGACCCCTGCAACCACGCCGACGATAATACCGGCGGGCGCGCCGGAGGCTCCACTATCCCCGGCGGGAATTACACCCCCGGCAGCGGCTATCGCGGTGCCGGCGGCGCCACCCGGGTCATAACTTCGCGAGGCGGCATCTCCTCGTACCGGGGGATGTCGTCGAACAGGTCCAGCCACGGCGCTTTGGATCCAACGAAAATCCGCGCCGTCGGTTTCAGATGTATTGCGGTATCCAGTGTGCCCGCCGGTACCAGCGCCACCGGCGCCCCGGCAACCTGCCGCGGCAACAAACATGTTGGCCCCATGAGCGGCGCTGCGTCCACGCCGGCACCGCGTGCAGTGGCAGTACATGAACAAATCGGGCTCACCGTCGAATTCGTAAGCCACTTCGCCGCACAGGCAACTCCCCTGCGATACGCCATCCCGCGGCTCGACCTTCGGCCGCTCCACCGCCGTCAGTCCGAACTCGGGCGGAAATTCCTCGAATTGCGGCAGCGAGTCCCGGATCTCGTACCAGGGCGCCTTCGAGCCCGCGAAGATATGACGCTGGGGTTTGATTCCCAGCTCCCCATCGAGGTTGCCGGCCGGGATCAGCACGACCCCACGGCTCTCCTCGAAAATCGGTGTCACGGATCCGCAATGACTGCAGAAAGAGCGCACGCCGCCGGACTCTTCAACGGTGTACCGCGCAATACTGTCCTGCCCCGAAATCCACCGGAACGCCGTCGATGGCGCGCTGACGTAAGTTGCAAACGGAGCGCCGTGATGTTTACGGCACATGGAGCAGTGGCAGTGAGTCATCGAAGTGAACGGTCCGTCCACTTCGTACCGGACGCGGCCACACAAACATTGTCCCTCGTTCACCTGTATACCTCCGCCAAGGCGCCCTTGCGCATCCGAGGCAGAGGATCTCAGGTCCAGGCAGCGCTCAGCAACCGATGCAATCCAGTCAGGGCATCCCGCGGCCGCAGGTACTGTGGAGCGGCCGCCTCCATCTGCAACGGCACTCGTGCCGGCAGATTCGATACCGACAGAATCCCGACGATGTCCTCATCGTGCGGAGCGCTGATGCTGTCGTTCGCCGCCTCGCCAGGCTTGGTCGTGACGAGCGCGGTGGCCGTCACAGCCGAGGAGACTGTCACCGGAGCGAAGGTCGCGGCCGGTGTCGGAGCGGCCATGGGCGGCGCGGGGATCTTGGTCTTTGGACTGTGGAACGGGCCATCAACCGCCGTTACGCCGCCTGCCATCCGCTCCTCGAGCGCCACGAGCTCCTCGGGAGTATTGGTTTCTTCCGGTGTGAGCAGCAGACCCCCGCGGCGCAGCCACTTACCGACGCTGGCGCGGCTGGTGAGCATCGTGAGCGGCACTGACAGAATCAGCCCGGACAGAATGGGCATCAACCACCAGATGTAACGCGGCGCCATCGACAGAATGGCCGCGCCCCAGGCCAGCCCGAACAGCACGTGCCACTTGTGGCGATTGAGGGCATCCAGGAATGTAATGCCGCGATCGCCCCGGTCCTGCGCGTTCCAGGAGACCGACTTGCCGATCAGCGTGGTCAACACAAACGAGGTGTGGAACAACATCATCGAGGGCGCGAGCAGAGTGCTGAACACCTGCTCCACCAGTACACTGACAATGAGCCTGAACCCACCACCGTATGCGCGTCGCAGCTTCGAGTTGACGAGCGCGAGCGTCATGCCCAACACCTTCGGCATGAGCAGAATCGTCAGCGTGATGCTGAGCAGGGCGACGATCTCAGTGGCACGGGACTCCGGCCAACTCGGGAACAGAGAGTAGGTTCCCGGCTCGAAATACTGATATCCCTGCAGCGCCTCCATGCACGCAATCACGGAGCTCAGCATCAACACGACCAGCCAGATTGGTGAAGAGGCATACGAGAGTACGCCGGTAATCAGATGGATACGGCTGAGCCAATGCAGACCCCGCATGGGCAGAAGGCCCAGGTGCTGGAGGTTGCCTTGCGCCCAGCGCCGGTCGCGGGCTGCGTAGTCGATGACGTTGGAAGGCACTTCCTCCCAGCTTCCGGTCACATCGGCAGCCAGCCAGACCTGATAGCCGGCCCGGCGCATGAACGCGGCTTCGACGAAGTCGTGACTGAGAATCTCGCCACCGAGCGGCGGCTTGCCCGGCAGCTTCGGCAGGTCGCAGAACTCGGCGAACTGGCGCAGCCGCAGGATGGCATTGTGCCCCCAGTAGTTGCCTTCACCGAGCTGCCAGTAAACGAGGCCGTTCGCCAGCATGGGACTGTTGAGACGGGCGGCGAACTGGATGAGGCGCGCGAACAGGGTTTCGCGGCCCGCCGGCATCGGCAGCGCCTGCATGATGCCCGCCTCGGGGTGTTTGTCCATGAGCCCGGCGAGCTGCACGAATGACTTGCCGGTCATGATGCTGTCGGCGTCGAGCACCACCGCGTAGTCGTAGGCGCCACCCCAGGAGCGTACGAAGTCGGCGATGTTGCCGGCCTTGCGGCCGATGTTCTGCTCACGACGCCGATAGAAAATCCGCCCCTTGGCGCCCTGCCGCTCCACGAAGGCACGCCAGGCGACTTCCTCGGCCGCGGCAATCTCGGGCTTGCGGGTGTCCGAGAGAATGAACATGTCAAACATATGCTGCTGGGCTTCGGCCCTGACGGACGACCAGATGGTGTCGAGGCCGGCGAACACGCGCTGCGTGTCTTCGTTGTAGATCGGCATGACGACGGCGGTGCGACCCACCAGTTTGTGGTCGGCCACCTCGTCAGAATGAATCACGGCTTTGTCCCGGCCGCGCAGCAGGATCGTGAAACCGATGGCCGCCGTCCAGAACGCGCCGGTGATCCAGGTAATCAGAATAAAAAACAACACGAGGCCGGCTTTCTCGAGACCGGTAAAGCCATTCGCGCGCAGGATGTCCCACATCAGCCCCGTCAGGAACGTGGACGTCAAGAACGTCAGACCAAAGAACAGCGCGCGGCGTCTCCGCGCTACGCGCCGCAGACGTTCAGGGGTCATCTCTACGCTCCTCCGGGAGGCTTCCACAGATAGGTCCAGGTTTCAGACAACGCTTCTCCATAGAGTGTCAGATAGCAGCGCAGGTCGGCCGGCTTCTCGCCGGTCGTTTTCACCTTGAATGACACTCGCCAGATGGCCGATTGAGGCAGTCTCTGCACCGTCACATCTTCCACCTCGCCCCCGTTTGCGCTGACCTGAGCCTGCACCGGTTGAGCCGCATACAGGTCATCGAGATCGCCGCCGGCGAAATCAACCACCATTCTGCGCACATTCACCAGGGCTTGCCCATTCGCCCCAGCAAGAATCCCGCCCGTGCGGGTCGAAACCACCCGGCCGCCCGGAGGGCGCGCGCCGGAATGCGTATAGGCGGACAGGAGATAGGAGAATGGAATCGGCTTCTTCGGCTCGACCTTCGCCTCCGGGACCCAGTAGGCGACGATATTGTCGTGGATTTCCTCATCGGTCGGAATCTCCACCAGCTCGACGCCGCCCTTGCCCCAGTCCCCTAGGGGCTCGATCCAATAGCTCGGACGCAGGTGGAAGTACGATTCGGCGTCCTGGTAGTGAGTGGGATCGCGATCGCGCTGCACCAACCCGTAGCCCCGCGGGTGCTCATCCATAAACCGGTTCACACGCAACGCGTGGGGATTCACGAGCGGCCGCCAGGCCCACTCGCCGGTTCCCAACTGCGTCTCCAGGCCGTCACTGTCATGCACTTCCGGCCGGAAATCATCGAAGCGCCGTCCGTTTGAGTTTTCGCCGTACAGGTACATGGACGTGAGCGCGCCGATGCCGATCTTCTCGATGGCACGCCGCGGGTAGAGCTCACCCGACACCTGCACCTGCGTCGTGGAGCCGGGCCGCACCTCAAACTGGTAAGCGCCAGCGACGCTGGGACTGTCCAGCACTGCAAAGATGGTCAGTGTGCGTTGCTGCGGGTCGGGGCGGACCAGCCAGAAATCCGTGAAGTATGGGAATTCTTCGCCGCCCTCACTGGCGGTGTTGATTGCCAGGCCGCGCGCGGACATTCCATAAAGCTCATTCCGCCCCAGCACGCGGAAATAAGAGGCGCCGAGAAACACGAGCAGCTCGTCCTTGTAAGTCGGCGTATTCAACGGGTAGTGAACCCGGAATCCCGCGAAGCCGAGCTCGGCGGGCAGCTTGACCGGCGGCACCTGTTTACCGAACTCGAACATGGCCGGGTTGTAGGGGACCGCGCGCACCTGGTTGTTCACCAGCTCGTAGATGTTCACGCGGCGATCGAACTGGAAGCCGCGATGAAAGAACTGAACTTCGAACATCGCGTGGTCGTACCAGAGGGCGCTCGTCCGTCGGAAACGGATGTCGCGATACTGGTCATAATTCAATTTCGCGAGCACGTCGGGGAGGCTCGTCGAGCGCTCGTGGTAGGGCTTGGACGCGCGGTCCTGTGCAATCTTCTGGACCGTCTCGAAGGTGAATGGCTCCGAGGGCCGCGGGGCTGCGACAGGATGCTGCGCAGCAGGCTTTGGCGCCTGCTCCGGCGCTGCCTGCTGTTGCGGTGTCACAGGTTTGGGCTGCACGCGTGGCGCCACCGCGCGAGGGGCGACGGGGGGATGATTAGCCGGTGCCGGAGTCGGTTCCTGACCTGCGGCCACCGTAGTCATCAGCGCCGCCAAAACCGCAAACATGTTCAAACGATAACGACTCAGCACCCAGTTCTCCGGCCCTGCAACCAACAAGGTTGCCCGGCTCACAGCAAAAAGAAAGCATGTCGCCAACTGGCGACAGAACGGACACAAGCACAGGGCCCGCTCGAGCGAACGGCCAAGCGGATTGTCGCAGTGCCTGACTGCGGCGGTATCCGAAAATACTGTCAGACAATTCCTTACACCGGGTGACTTTCAGGCGCGCACGGCAGTCACTCGTTGCATCGGCACGTCGCGACCTTCGCCCCCCGTTGTCGGGACGCACCGCTATGGCGATTCTGCCCGGTGCAGACGCACCAGTGTAGTGCGGCAGCCGCTCCCCGACACCCTCCGACACGCGTTAATGCCCTAATTATTAACATAAATTCAACTTGGCATGCTTGATGCTTGTGCATCGAAGCTCGAGCAGCGCCAGGGGGCGTCGCGGCGCCCACGCGGGCGCCTGTGTTGCAAATACCCAACATAATTAGACCAGGAGAAATCAATGCGCCGAAATCTACATCCAGCAGCAGCCGCGGTGGCCATCGTTTTGAGTGGAGCCTCCGGGGTTGCACTGGCGGAGGATTCGAAGGCCTTGGGCGCCATGACGAAATTCGATGAGATGCTGGACTCCGCCGGACTGACCGTCTCCGGCTATGTCGCCGCCTCCTATTACGCCTCCAACGGTTATCCCGCGAACATTCATCAGTTCGACGTCGATCACAATACCTTCCAGTTGGACCAGGCCGGCCTGCAGGTCGCCTACCAGCCCAAGGAAGGCTTCGGGGCCCTGGTCGATGTGATCGCGGGCGAGGACGCTCGCCTGCTGCACGCCGCCGAAGATGGCCATGACAACAGTTTCGACGTGCGGCAGGCATTCCTGCAGTACGCCACGGGGAATCTGACCGTGATGGCGGGTAAGTTCGTCACCCTGGCCGGCGCCGAAGTCATCAATCCGACCCTCAACACCAACTTCTCGCGCTCGCTGTTGTTCTTCGACTCGGAACCCCTGACACACACCGGTGTCCGGGCAGCCTACGCAATGGGTGAATTCACTCTGACGGGGGGCGTCAACAACGGTTGGAACTCGACATCCACCAACTTCGGCTCGAAGACCGGCGAGCTGGGCGTGGCCTGGGCACCGGCCAGCAAGCTGTTCGCGCTGTCCGCCAACGCGTATTTCGGCAAGAACGAAGCCTTCGATGCCGAGAGGACCCTGATTGATATCGTGGCAACCTACAACGCCACCTCGCAACTGTCGATCGTGCTCAACTTCGACTGGGATCAGCAGCAGGATGCGCTCATCGACGGAGCTGGCGGCCTGCATGACGCATCCTGGAATGCAGCGGCGCTGTACGTGAACTATGCGATCAACGACCAGTTCCGGGTCTCGCTGCGCGGTGAGTATCTGGACGACGAGGATGGCTTCGTCACCGGTGCGCACCAGACACTGAAGGAAGGCACGATCACCCTCGGCTACGCGCCCGTGAAGAACTTCGAGTTGCGGGCCGAATTCCGCTATGACAAGTCAGGCGCGGACACACCGACGTTCTATCGAACCAGGCCCACCACTGGCAGCTTGCCGGACAGCGACAATCTCAGCGAGTTTGCCTTGCAGGCGGTCTACAAGTTCTCGGCCCCGCCGCCGGCGCCCTCTACCTGAGGTCACCCCGGATACAGTTGAGATACAACTGCTCAAAGTCCTTCTCAGTCATGGGGGTCGGATTGCCGCTGGTGGAAGGATCCGCCAGCGCCTGACCCGCGAACTCGTGGGCATGCTCCACCCGCACGCCGATATCGGCCAGCGTGTTGGGAATTCCAATGCGCTTGCGCAGCTCCAACACCCACTTCAACACGGCATCGAAGCCTGAACCCGGCAGGGCGAGGTACGCCGCCAGACGCTTCATCTTTTCCTCGAGCACCGGCCGGTTCCACATCAACACGTAGGGCATCACCACGGCATTGGTGAGCCCGTGATGAGTGTTGAGATTCGCACCGCACGGATGGCTCAGGCTGTGCATGGCACCGAGGCCCTTCTGAAAAGCCGTGGCCCCCATCGACGAGGCAATCAACATATGGGAGCGAGCCTCAATGTTGCGGCCATCCTCCACGGCGGCTGGCAACCACTCCTTCACGAGTCGCATGCCCTCGACCGCGACGCCCTCTGCCATTGGGTGATAGAACGGCGAGCAGAATGCCTCCAGGCTGTGGGACAAGGCATCCATCCCCGTCGCCGCGGTGATGTTGGCTGGCAACCCGACCGTCAGCTCGGGATCTTCAATCACCGCGCCCGGCATCATTCGCGGATGGAAAATGATCTTCTTGATGTGATCAGACGTATCGGTGATGACCGACGCGCGCCCGACTTCCGAGCCAGTGCCCGCGGTGGTCGGAACAGCCAGCACGGGCGCCATTCCCGCGACATTGACGCGCATATACCAGTCGTCACGATCCTCGAAATCAAACAAGGGGCGCGCCTGGCCGACCATCAATCCAACGGCCTTGCCTACGTCCAGCGCGCTGCCACCACCCAAGGCGATGACGCCGTCGTGACCACCGGTTTGATAGGTCGCAACGCCAAACATGACATTGTCACCGACCGGATTGGCCTGGATACTCGAATAGGCCACGCAGGAGAGTCCCGCATCGGTGCACAGCCTGATGGCGTCCGCCACCATCGGCAGCTTCGCAAGTCCCGGATCTGTTACCAGCAAGGGACGCGACATGCCGAGTGAGCGGCAGACATCGGGCAGCTCGCGGATGCGGCCTGCGCCGAAGCGGATCGAAGTCGGGTAGTTCCAATTGCCTTTCAGTTGCACGGAAAGCGCCTCCTCACCCGATTCGCAAGTGAAACGACTTGGGGCGGGTCAGATGCTCGTAACCTACACGTGACAACGTACAGCCACGTCCTGAGTCCTTCACCCCCACCCATGCCAGGGCGGGATCGAGATAATCGCACCGGTTCATGAACCAGGTACCCGTCTGGACGCGATCGCCGAGCGCCCGGGCCGCTTCAGCATCCCGCGTCCATACGGCCGCGGTCAGACCGAAATCACTGTCATTCATGAGCCGCACCGCTTCGTCATCACCGCTGACCTTCATTACACCGACCACCGGTCCGAAGATCTCTTCCCGCATCACGCTCATGCCATGATCGACATCGAGCAGAATCTGCGGGGCGAGGTACGCGCTGCCGGCACGGCTCGCCGCAAACCGGCGCTCATCGATGGCCGCCCGCGCGCCTTTGGAAACGGAAGCCGCGATCTGCCTGCGGATCTGATCGGCAGCCGCCGGACGTACCACCGGGCCGAGCGTCGTCGCGGGATCTGTTGGATTGCCGAGGATGTATTTTTCCGTCAGCGCGACAGCACCGGCGACAAATTCATCGTACAGCCGTTCGTGCACGTAGATTCTCTGGATCCCACAGCAGGATTGACCGCTGTTGAAGAAAGCACCGTCCACGAGATTCTCGACCGCATGCGCCAGATCCGCATCCTGACGCACGTACGCCGGGTCACAGCCACCGAGCTCGAGCCCCGTTCCCACAAAACGGGCAGCCGCGGCGTGTTGAATTGCGTGCCCTCCCTGCACCGACCCCGTGAAGGCCACGAAGTCAACACGCGGATCGCCAACAATTTTCTCCGTATCCTCGTGACTCAGATGCAGGAACTGAAAGATTCCCTCCGGCAGGCCCGCGGCGCGGAAACACTCCGCGAAGCGCTCCGCGCACAACGGAGTCTGCGCCGAATGTTTCAGGATGACGGCGTTGCCGGCCATGATCGCGGGAATCACGCTGTTGACGGCAATCAGGTACGGGTAGTTCCAGGCAGCCACCGTGAAAACAACACCGAGTGGCTCTCTGCGAACGAAGCGGGCAAACCCGTCCTTCGGCGCGGGATCCACATCGCCGAGCGCCTCGGCCGCAATCGAGATCATGTAGCGCGCCCGGTCGAGCGTACCGTTGATTTCGCTCGCGGCGTAGCGGACGGGGCGGCCCATCTGCCAGGTCAGCTCGAGAGCCAAGGCATCGCGATGCGATTCAAACTGGTCACAGAAGCGGGAGCAGATGGCCGCGCGCTCGGCAATCGGCACATTGCGCCAGGCACGCTGCGCATGCGCCGCACGCCCGAGGACGGCGTTGATCTCATCGGGCCGGGCCAGGGCACGCTCGCAGTACAGCGAGCCATCCACCGGGCTGAGGGTTTTTTGGGCAGCAGGCATGTGATTACGGTCTACGAGTCAGATGATTTCAAAGTAGCGCGCCAGTTCCCAGTCGGTGACGTGCCGTCGGAACTCACGCTCTTCCCACTCACGGCTGGCTGCGAAATGCTCTACAAACTCGGCACCGAAGCAGGCACGCGCGGCGTCCGATCCCTTCAGTCGCTGGGCCGCTTCCCAAAGCGTGCGCGGCAGGGCGAGCTGCGGCGGGAGTTTGCGGTCATAGGCATTGCCTTCAATCATGGGCTCGGGCTCGATCTGGTGCTCGATACCCCACAAACCGGAGCCGATGGCGGCCGCGAGACTGATGTAGGGATTGGCATCCGCCGCGGCGACACGAAATTCGACCCGTTGTGATTTCGGACTGCCCGAAATGACACGCAGCGCGGTGGTGCGGTTATCGACGCTCCATGCGGAATCGGTCGGCGCCCAGAAGCCGGGAATCAACCGTGTGTACGAATTCACGGTCGGGGAGATCATGGCCAGCAGCTCGGGCATGAGCTTCTGCTGGCCGCCGACAAACCAACGCATGACATCGCTCATGCCATGAGGTGCGTCTGCTTTATGAAACACCGGCTTGCCGGCCAGGTCACGCAGCGACATGTGAATGTGACCGCTCTGGCCGGGCCAGTCCATGGACCACTTCGCCATGAAGGTCGCCATCAGGCCCTGCTTCTGGGCCACGACCTTGGCAAACGTCTTGAACAGGGCAGCCTTGTCAGCCGCGCTCAACGCGGAATCGACACCAATGGCCGCTTCGATGACGCCCGGACCGGTTTCTTCGTGCAGGCTCTCGAGCGGCAGATCCATGCGTTCACACGTATCGAGCAGCGAACGATAGAAGTCGCTCCACACACTGTTACGAATGACGCTGTAACCGAAGTTGCCGGGCGCAATCGGCTTCAGATTGCGATAGCCCTTTTCCCTGATGGAGTCCGGCGTCTCATTAAAGACGAAGAACTCGTATTCGAAGCCGGCGTACGCCTGATACCCGAGCGCCTGCGCGCGATCCAACACACGGCGCAGAAGGCCACGAGGGCAGATCTTTTCAGCGGCACCGGTGAACTCGGCGAGAAAGAAGACAACAGGATCTTCCCACGGAAGGGCGCGGCAACTTTCGGGAATGATGCGCACCATCGCGTCGGGATAGCCCGTGTGCCAGCCCGTATAGCGCACGTTGTCATACAATTGATCACGGCTGTCCCAGCCGAGAACGACATCGCAAAAACCGAAACCGTTATCGAGTGACGACTCGAATTTCGACCGCGACATGTATTTGCCGCGCAGGATGCCGTCGATATCGAAAGCACCCACCTTCACGTGGGAAAGCTGCAGCTCTTCCACGATGGCACGGGCGTCGGCGGGCGTCCGGACTTCTCTGGGCTTGATCATGACTGCTCGAGTATAGCCGGATTCAGCCAGCGGACCGCCAATGGCGGGATCAGCAGCAGGCTGACCAGGGTCGAGGAAATGAGCCCACCGAGGATGACCACCGCCATGGGCCCCTCGATCTCGTGTCCAGGCTGGTGCAATTGCAAGGCAACGGGCAGCAACGCGAGGCCCGTCAGCAGAGCGGTCAGCAGCACGGGGGTGAGGCGTTCTTGCGCCCCGAGGAGCGCCGTCTGCAGATTCCACGGATGGCCCTCCGCCCCCACCAGGTGATCGTAGTGCGATATCAGCAGAATCGTGTTGCGGGCCGCCATTCCGAACAGGGCCACGAAGCCGACCATCGAGCCGAGCGTCAGGGTGCCACCCGTCACCCCAACGGCCACCACGCCTCCGATCAGCGTGCTCGGCAAGGACAGCAGGATGATCAATACGTGACGCGTGCGGCCGAACGCGAGGCCCAGCAGCAACACAATCAACACTGCCGCGATCGCGGAATGCAGCAGCAACTCGCGGGCCGCGGCCGCCTGAGCTTCAGCCGCACCGCCAAAGGCCAGGTACACTCCGGGCGGCAGATCGACCGCCTTCGCGATGGCCTCGCGCGCGGTCCTGGCATAACCGACCAGATCGCCGGCTTTCGGTGCGGCAATGACGACCTGTCGCCGCAGGCCATCCTGATGATCGATCAGGCTGCGCGCCAACACTGTTTCAACTCGCGCCACGGCCGACAATGGCACGAGCTCGCCGTCGCTGGCCCTGAGCATCAGGGACCGCACGGTAACCGGCTCCGCTCCCACATTCGCCATGCGCAGCACGACAGGGATGGTGCGATCCGCCTGGGCAAGCTCGGCCGCGACCGCTCCGTGATAAGCCGCGTTGACAGTCTCGAGCACATCCGCCGCCTGCAGCCCGTGTAAAGCCAGCTGCTCAGGTATCAATTCAACACGGATTTCCAACTGCCGGGGCGGGACAGTCAGGCGCACGTTGCCGCTGCCGGGCAACTTCTGCAGCACCTCGACGATCCGGGCGCCCACGCGGTCATCGGCATCCAGGTCGGAACCCATGACGCTGATGGAAAATGGCGCCGACTCTCCTGACAACGTCTCGCCGATGCGTTCCGCAAGGACCGAGTAGATCTCCACGAGTTGGTTGGGAAAATTGGCAAAGACCGCCCGGATGTCAGCATCGATCTCGGCAGCCGTGCGCCCCGCGGTGCCGTCGATCTGGATTTCGAACTCGCTCTTGTTCGGGGCATCCGGGTCCTGGCCGTTTTCCGCGCGCCCGATCTGCTCCGCCACGCTCTTGACGCCGGGTATCGCGCTCAACCCCCTGGATATCTGCAGGCCGACGCGCGAGGTCTCCTCCAGCGAAATCCCGGATCGCAACGAGGCGTGGGCGATCAGATAGTTCTCGCGAAAATCCGGCAGCAGTCGGGCGCCCAACAGCGGCAGACAAATGATGCCCGCGACGCCGCTGACAATGACAATCGCGGCGAGTTGGCGTGGCCGCCCGTTCAGCCAGGTGATCACACGTAGCTGACCCCTCTTCATGCGCTCGAGAAACGGCGCTTCAGTAGCAGGCCGGTGAGTCATCAGGAGGCGGCACAATGCCGGCGTCGCGCTCATGGCGATGATGAGGGACAGGCCCACGGCCAGCAGGAATGATATCGACAGCGGCCGGAAGAATGCTCCCTGCAATCCTGACATGGTCAGTATGGGCAGAAAGGCGACCGCGACGGCGGCCGTTGCATAGAACACCGGCCGGCGCACCTCGAGGGACGCCTCGATAAACAATGTACCGATATCGACATTGTCGCCGGCAGTACGCCGGCGCCTGAGAATGTTCTCGACGTCGATGACGGCATCATCCACGACCACACCCAGCGCGATGACGAGCCCGCCGAGCGTCATCGTATTCAGACTGAAGCCCGTGAGGCCGAGAATCCACACGGTCGCCAGCAGGGCCAGCGGGATCGCGCTGAAGGAGATCAGGGCGCCGCGCCAGTCGCGCAAGGTGATCAACAACAGCGTGACCACGAGGATGGCGCCGATGGCCAGCGAGTTGCGCAACTTGGCAATCGCACTTTCAATGAAGCTGGCGGGCCGCAGCAGTGCCGGGTGATATTGAATTCCCTGCTTCAACAGCGACGGCGCGAGCGCATCGAGACGTCGCTCCAGCGCGCGGGTGACATCCAGCGTGTTCGCGCCGAACTGCGTGGATGTTTCAATCAGGATTCCCGGTTTGCCGGCAATCAGTGCATCCCCGAACCGCGGCTCGGCCCCGTCACGTATGGTTGCGACGTCGCCGAGACGCACCGGCAATCCACTACGCATCGCCACCACCGCGCCCGCCATCGCCTCAATGGTGGCACCCGGGGCCTGGGCCCGGATCACGATACGCTGAGTCGGGGTCTCGAGATATCCGCCACCCAGCAGCGTCGTCGCGCGCTTCGCGGCAATCAACACATCGTCCATGACGAGACCGTGCGCCGCCAGCTTGACCGGATCGATCTCGATCTGCCGCTCGTGCACGGCGCCACCGAAGATCTGTGCCTGCGCCACCCCCGGCACCGACAGAATCTGTGGCTTGATCGTCCATTGCACGACATCGCGCAACTCCACCGGCGACAGCCGATCGCTGGTGAAGCCGAAATGCACGAGATACTCCATCGAGGAGCTGAGCGGCGACAGCAGCGGCGCACCCACCCCTGGTGGCAGCAGTGATGCGAACTCGGATAACCGCTCGGTCACGACCTGGCGCTGCCGGTAGGGGTCGCCGCCCCTTTCAAACACAACCTGGATGGCTGAGAGCCCCTGGCTGGAGGTCGAGCGCACGGATCTGACGTTTTCCGTGCCGGCCAACAACCCCTCGAGGGGCCGGGTCACCAGCGCCTCGACCTGTGTGGCATCCAGACCGGGAGCCTCGGTCTGGACCAACACATGAGGCGGCGCGAAGTCGGGAAAAACATCGAAGCTGGCCGCAACCAGCGCGGCTACGCCCAACATCGCGGTCAGGAAAGCAAGCGCGGTGACAATTCGCGGATTGCGCAGCGATGCGCGAACGATGGCGGCGAGCATTCCCTTTGCGCCTAATCGTCGTCGTCATCATCGGGCGCATGACCTGCCATCCCCTGAAGGGACCACAGCACGCCAGCTCCCTGAACCACGACCTCATCGTCATCGTCCAGGCCTTCAGTCAACCAGTCACCGCCCGCGGCGGCCAGCAACTTCACTTTCACGGGCACGAAGCTCGTTTTGTCATCCGTCTTCTGTGTCTTTCGCTCACTCTTCTTGAAGACGTACGCGCCGTTCTCATCGTAGAGAACCGCATCGCGCGGCAGCAGAAAGCCGGAACGGACCGCGCTCGAGAGTGTCACCGGCACGCGCGCGCCGGGGCCCAGCCCGGCCGGGGCATTCGGGACTTCAATCAGCAAGCCGATGCTCTGCGTCTGCGTTGTCTCGCGAAGCACCCCGAGTGCCCGACCCGGAACCTGGATTCCATCAACATTCAACAATGCCTTTTCCGGCATCACGCTCAACGTGTGGCGTCCGGGCAGTTCGGCACGCACCAGGAGACTGCGCCCGCGCGTTGCTTCAGCGACTATTTTCTGGCGAGCTGCGGGAGGCGCGTCCGAGATCGGCCCCCAATGAAGCGCCATTCGCGCCGTAGCCAACTCCGCCTGCGCCCGTAGTTTGGCGTGATCGGCCTGCGCGGCCTCCAGCTGCTTCAATGAGGCGCCCGCGCCTCCCTGGTGCAGCGCGCGCAGACGCGCCAGCTCCGCTGCCGCTGACTGTTCAGCCGCCTCCGCGCCAGCCACGTCCCCGCTGTCCGATATCAGCATCGTGGCATCCAACACGAGGCCGACGGCATCAATGCGCTCCGGCAACTTTGCGGCTACCGGGTGTGCCACGACGATGCCAACCGCCTTCTGTTGCTTGGCCGTGAGGTCCGGTGTCTGGTCGCCTGCGGCGGCCGGCTTGCCGTCATCATCGTCGGCGTTACCGATACTGACCGAAGATTGCAACAGCAACGCGCATGCTGCCAGTGACGCTGCGACCAGGCGTTTCATGCTCCTCCCGCCTGCGCGTTGTTGGATAGTGATTTCGCCAGGGCCAGCTCAGGGCCTGACAATGGCGCGCGCAGCGCATTCTCCAGCTCGTTGCGCGCCGACTGCAATTGTTGGCGGCTCTGCAGCAAATCCAACTCAGCCTGAGTCACGAGTATCTGTGCCGCCGCCTGCTCGACCGCATCCGAAGCGCCTATCCGCACGGCCAGTTCCAATTGCTCTTCGCGCTTGCGGGTGGACTGCAACCGCCGTTCAGCCACCTGGGCGCTGCCACGTGCGATCTCTTCGAGCCGGACGGCTTCCGCGATTTCTCCATAGATCCCGGCTTGGACGGCGAGCATCTGCTGGCCGGCAACATCACGCCCCGCGCGTGCCTCGGCGATTTCACCCCGATTGCCGTTGAGAGGCACGTCAAAGCCGATGTCGAATGGAAACTTCGCGACCCCGTGGTCCCAATAGAAACCCGGCTGCAGCGTGAAGCTGGGATACTGGCGCACCACGGCCAGCCGCAATCGGGTCTCCGCCACCGCGTAGTCGTCAATTGCCTGGAGCAGATCCGAACGTGACAACAACGTCTGCTCGCGTGCCGCACTCAAACTCGGCTCGCTGATGGGCGGCGGCTCACCCCATTCAGGCCAGTCAGGCTTCACATTCGCCAACGCCTGATCCGGCATCCCCATTGCCCCCGCAACTCGAGCCTGCGCCGTTCCGATGACAATGCGCTGATCCGACAATTGCTGTTCCGTGCTGAGTTTCTCCTGCTCGCTCGCCAACAGCTCGCCGGGCGGATCTTCGCCACTATCAACACGCTGCTGCTCGATGCTCACCAGGCGACCCTGGAGCTCCGCGAGACGTTCCAGCAACTCCAGGCGCCGATTCGCAGCCTGCAGATCTGACAGCGCGGCAACCAGAGCTTGCCGAACCGTCCACGTTTTCTCCATCGACTCCAGACGCACATTCAGCGTCTCGATGCGGGTCGCTTCCATTTCGAGATGCCGGCGATTTCGGGTCGGCAGCAACCAGCTCACGCCCACCCCATAGAGCCATGCGTGGGGGTCGTGCCGGGCATACTCTGACTGTAATGTCAGGTTCGGATTCGGCCGCTCGGCGGCTGTTACCTCCCGGGCCAACGCTGCCTGTATCTGAGCGTGAGCGACGGCCAGTTCCGGGTTGCGCACCACCGCCACGGCAAGTAGTTGAGCCCGATCCCATGCACTCGGCGGCCACTGTGCTGTGGCTTCCGGCATCAGGCGGCCGACGTCGTCACGAAGTTGCGGGTCGGTGAGCTGCCGGGAGGCGAATTGCTCAACCGTGTGCCGGGGCTCGATGGGCGCAGGTTCGTAGTGCGTACAACCCGCCGCCGCCAGAGTCGCTGGAATGAGCCACACACACCGCACGATCTGGCATAGTCCCCGCTATGACTTTTCGGGATTTTATCATCGCGTGCCTGCTGCCGCTCGGGATCACGGCGGTGGCCCATTCCACACCACCACCCGTGGAAGGTGGAATCTGGAAAGCCATCGTGCCGCCCGGGCCCATGAAGGCCGAGTTCGATGGCTATGATCCCATCGGTGTCGCAACCGGGCAGCGGATCCAGGCGGATTGTTCGCTGAACTGGGTCAGTCCGGATGATGGCGCCCGCTATTGTTTCTCGAGTGGCACCTCACTCGAGTTTTTTCTCGACCGCCCGCAGGAGTACATCAAGCGGGCCCGCGAGAATTGGACCCGAATGCATCGGCAATGATGCCGTCGTACCAGGTACGGGCATTCAAAGCTTCCTGAGCGGCTGAGGGCGAGTTGATCTCACCTGCCGGCGGCAACTGTTGGAATCCGTCCGCCCCCGAGCGGAAGCTCCCGTGAATCGAAAGCGCCTGGTCCGCGGCCAGCAGACTGTAGCAAACACTCTCGAATGACGCTTGCGCCGCCCTTCGGCCGGCCAACGCCTCGAGCACCGCCCGGGCACATGCCTTTCCCTGGGCGTTGGCCGCAGATCCAGCCTTCGGCATGGGATCGGCAATGCAGGCGTCGCCAATGACGTGAATGCCCGGAACCAACGTGGATTCGAATGTCTGTGGATCGACCGGGCACCAGCCACGGGCGCAAGCCAATCCAGCCTCCATTGCAATAGATCCGGGCGCCTGGCGGGGAATGATGTTGATGACGTCCGCCGTGTGTTCACCTCCAGCAGTCTGGAAGGTCATTCTCATCGGATCGACGCGCTGCACTTCGCCGTTCTCCACGACCGGGATCCACTGCACCATGCCGGGATACGAGCGCTGCCAGAAATCCGCAAAGACATCCTGTTTCGGAAAGTGGTTGTTGGCATCGAAGATCAGGACCTTGGAGCGCGGCTTGTGCTGCTTCAGCCAGGCAGCAATGAGACTGGCGCGCTCGAAAGGCCCGGGCGGGCACCGCATTGGACCTGCGGGCACACTGATGGCAACGACACCGCCGTCGCGCATGTTGCGCAGTTGAGCCGCGAGTAACTCGGTCTGTGTGCCTGCGATCCATGCATGCGGCATGCGCAGTGATGCCGCTTCGTCATATCCTTGCGGACTTCCCCACAGGAAGCGGATTCCGGGGGCGACGACCAATCGGTCGTATGTCAGATACTTCCCACCACTGAGGCGAACGCGCCGTAGTTGAGAGTCGATTTGGGTGACGCGATCACGGATGTGACCCGCTTTCTGCCGCATGACTGTGATCGACTGCAGCGAGCGCAGCCCCGTCAACACACTGTTGCTCATCGGGCAGGTCACATAGCGGTTGTCGGGATCCACCAGCACGACGTCGATTTCAGGCGCGCCCTGGCGCAGATACCGGGCACAGGTTGAGCCTGCAAATCCCCCGCCTACGACAATCACCCGAGCCCGCGAATGGCGCGTCGTGCCCAGCAGGCCGGCTGTCATGACGCCCATGAATTGCCTGCGTCCGATCACTCCCACTCGAGCTCCTGGTACACCCGGGCAACATTGCGCGGATGAACCTCATCCCACAGCAGCCAGGTACCCCGCTCGGTGTTTGCTGCTTCTCCAAGGGCTGACTGAAGCGAGACTCCCTTCTTCAGATCCATGCGAATCGAGTCCACCAGCGCCTGCAGGTAGTGTTGTTCCGGAGCGAGCGCTGCCGGAAGATCGCGTGACAGGGTGCCGTGTCCGGGGACCGTCAATTTCACGTGCCAGCTTTCGAGATCCGCGATCGCAGCCAGCCACCCTTTCGCACTGCCATCCAGCGCCGGCAGCCGTTCCCGAAACAACAGATCACCGGCCCACAAGGTGCCCGTTTTCTCATCCACAACAGTCAGATCGCAGTCGGTATGGGCCGTGGCCCAAGCCTTCAGGCTCAAACGGCGGCCACCCAGATCCAACGTGAGATCCTTTTCCACGAGGCGGTCCGGACCAATGACCCTCCTGGCACCGTAGTTCTGAAAGAAGAAGCTTTCACTGCGCTTCATCTCGGTCGCCAGCGTGGCGCTGCCGACGAAGCTCACATGATCGTCCGCGAAAGCGGCGTTGCCCAGGACGTGATCGAAGTGAACGTGAGTGTTGATTACGTAGCAGATGGGGAGCGCGCTGTGCTGCCGGATCGCGGCGCGCAGTGCGCGCCCAACATCCACCGACCCGCCCGTATCGATGACCGCGATGCAGGTTTTGCCAACAATGAATCCGGTGTTGGCAATGTCATCGTGCCCGGCGGCCTCGGGAGACACTTGCTGTCCGAGGTGAACAAAAACACCCGGTGTGAGCTGCGCCAGATTGAACGGGAGCTCCGCGCTCGCAACATCATTGAGCAGCAGCCACCCTGTTATCGGCCATAGTGGCGCTGTAATGGGCATGTGTTTCGGAATCAACGGCATCAATCATCACCGGAGTGGGCAGAGCCCGGTCGGTGGCAATCCGCAGTGTTGGATTCTCACTGATGGAAATACCGAGATCCGCGCTCAGAACCGGCTTACCGCCGGCCTGCAGGGTGAGGCTCGAAATATAATGCGCCGGAATCGGGGCGTTGGTCCGCGGGTCGATCTGAAATCCGGAGCTGTTGGGATGGCGGATACTGACCTGCAACGACTTCGCATCCATGGATGGACGGAAGCGGATCTCGCCCAGTGCACCCGAGCCCGTCGCGGCGGGAGGAGCGGAACACCCACCGGCTGCCTTGACCCAGGTGCTGCGCATTTCCAGGTCGCCGCCGGCGGTCTCCGCAACGGCGCGGACTGAAGTGAAGCGGTCCACCCGCACCCGCATGTCGATCGCGGTGATCGGCACCGCGCCAGCCGTGAATTCGAACGTGGCGGCGAGCGGTGAGGGATTGTTATCGATGAACACCCGGACACGTTTAATGGCACGCGTCGGATCGTTCGCAAAATGCAGGGTTACCGGCGTCGCAGCGGCATCCGGTGTGTTTGCCGGTGCCTCGACGCTCATGAACTGCTCGTCGACCACGCCCATGGTGTGATCGCCGTAGTATTTATCCTTGAGGAATTGCCACGCGCTGCTGGACGGCTGGGAGTCCTGTGCGGCTGCGACGTTGGCCGTCAGAACAATCAACAGTGCTGCGAGGACTCGCCTCGCAGCACTGTGACTTGCAACTACAACTGAGGATGACTCAGTCACTGGGAGGTGCTTTCTCGGATTCCGGAGTGCCGAACTTGTACTTCGGATCGCCGCTGTACTTCGAGCGAACGAAGGCGAGGATTTTCCACAGATCATCGGAAGTCTTGATGATCGTTCCCATCGGTGGCATCGGTCCCACTACATTCTCGCGACCATGGCGCACGTAGCCGTTCTTCTGCAGCTCATCAGTTCCCAGGGTCACCAGGCGGAAGAGCGTGTCGTCATCGCCGTCATAGACCCAGGTGTCGTTGGTGAGCGGAGGACACATGCCACCGCCGCCACCGCCGCCGTGGCAGCCACTGCAACCATAACTCAAGATGAAGCCTTGTCCCGCCTTTACGGCATCCGCATCGGTGTCCTGGTACGGGTTTTTCAGCTTGCCCTTGGGAACCGCCTTGATCAGATCGGTCGGCGGCTTTGAATTGTCCTGGCTGCTCGCAGCTGCGGGAGCGGCAGCCGGTGCGGCAGCTGCCGCGGCGGCCGGCGGCGCGGGCTTGGTCTTCTTCGCCTTGTCTGCCGCCCAACCGGTATCCACCAGGCCAGCGCCCGCCAGAATCGCGCTCGCGGTGATGACACATCCAATGAGAACTCTATTCATTCAACTAGTGCTCCGTCTTTACCTAACTGGATTTACTGGTCGCGTGCTGCGAGGCATCCTGCAGCAATTTGACCAACGTTTCATTGTTCTTCGACTGTGCGATGGCCAGCGCAGTTCGCCCGTCTTCCGTGCGAGCATTCACATCAGCGCCCGACTTCAACAGTACCTGCGCGACGCCGGCATTGTTGTTCGCGGCTGCAATCATCAGGGCGGTAAGTCCTCCCGGGTTGACGGCGTTGACCTTCGCACCATGCCCGATCAGCGAGCTCGCGATCGTTCCCGAGCCTGAAATGGCCGCCAGCATCAAAGGCGTGTAACCGCCTTTCGCCGCCGGCGCGTTCACGTCGGCACCGGCTTTCACGAGAGCCTCGGCCGCCTTCGCCTTGTCATTCTGCGCGGCGATGGCCAGGGCCGTGAGCTGATCATCATCCTTCGCGGTGATGCTGGCCCCATGGGCGATCAGATCCCCGATCAACACTGCGTTGTCGTTGTAGGCCGCATACATCAGCGGCGTCCATCCGCCATGATCCGTGCTGTTGGGATTGGCTTTGTGTTCCAGGAGATTCGAGGCCACCGCATTGAAGCCGAAGCGCGTGGCATTGATGAGCGGGGAGTAGCCGTCACCGTCCGTCGAGTCGATGTGCGCGCCGTGCTGCAACGTGTATTTGACCCGCTCGACATCACTTGCAATCACCGCATTCTGCAACTCGTCGTCCGCGTTACCTCCCTGCGCAAGTGTTCGCTTCAGGTCCGCCATGCGCGCGGCGCGCGCCTTCGCGGCCGCACGCTCTTCCCGGGCAACTACCTGCGGATCGGGTTTGGGAGCGGTATACGGGCCATGCGAGGGCAGATCGCCACTGACCAGGCATTCGTCACACTTGACCAGCGGAACTCCGAAATCCATGAGCACCTGTTTGACTTCATCCTTGTGGCGCTGCAGCGCCTGTTCCACGGCGGCCTTGATGTCGGATCGTCCCCGCGGTACAGCCACTGCCAGATCAAACTCCAGGGGCACCGCATCGTCCATGAGATTCGCCGGCTGAAGGGTCAGCGGCTCGTGCTTCATGCTCTTGAAGTAGCCCGCCATCGGGCCCCACACCGCGGCAACATCCAACTCGCCCTTGATGACCTGGCGAACCTGGTTGGACGGCTGATTGTCTTCGATCAGGTCACCGTTGTGACTCAGATACTGAATGACCGTGTTGGAAATGACGCCGTGATCGGCGAGCGCCTGCCTGATAGCCGACACCTGGAACACGCCTACGCGCAGCTTCTTCAGCACCGGGTCGTTGAGATCCTTGATATGGATGCCCTTGTCGCTGCGATAGGCGAGCACGAACGTCGAACGGTACAACGGCGACAGCACCGTGGCACCCTCGGTGTCGGTGGCCATGTCCATCCACACATCGCAATTGCCTTCATTCAACGTCGTACGCATGAGGCCGCGTTCAATCGACGGGCGCCAGTAATAATGGACGCCGGTCCCCAGGTCCTTGCCGATGATCTCGGCGATCTTGTTCTCGAAGCCCTCGCCTTTCTCGTTGGACAGGGGCATGTTGCCCGGATCCGCGCAGATGGTCAGGCTTCTCAGGTCGGCTCCGAAGGCCGTGGCGCTGGCGGCCAGCAGGCCCGCGGTCAGCACCGCCCCGCGGACGATGCTTTTTATATTGGGGTTCATTTGCTCATCTCCTAGCAAAATTCCGGCCCGCATCCTGCGCGCCCTGGTTACGTGAAACAATCTGTCCACAAAAAAATGCCCGGCACCTTGCGGGCCGGGCATCGTAATCGTCACATCACAGCCACCGGCGAGGCGGTGGAAGCCGGCGAGGCCCGAGAGCCTCGCCGGGTCCACGGTCTTACCGAGAAGCTACTGAGCCACCTTCCGGCGACATTTCGCCAACACGGAAGGTGTACAGCGTGCCACCCTGCGGGATGTGATTCAGGCCGGCCGCCTTCGTCATGGCGGTAGCGCCGATCGCGCCGAACTTGTCACCCAGGTCCAGACCCGCGGTGACCGGCAGGCCGATCCAGCCGCCGATACCGGACCAGACCGACACATACTGCTTGCCCTTCACCGAGTAGGTGATGGGGTTGCCGATGATGCCGGAGCCCAGTTTGCGAGACCACAACACCTTGCCGGAGTTCCGGTCAACAGCGCGGAAGTCACCGCCCAGGCTGCCGTAGAATGCGAGCCCGCCACCGGTGACCAGAGCGCCGCTCCAGTTCGGGTACTTGTCCGCAATTTCCCACTCGGTCTTGCCCGTCAGAACGTTGAACTTCTTGAACTTGCCGGTCACGCCCTGCTTCTCGGGGTACATGTACACGTTCGCGAACACGTATACCGTTCCCTGTTGAGTGTGCGAGCGCTGCTGCGGCTCGTCTTCCATGCACCAGTTGTTGGTTGGAACGTAGAAGTTGGCGCCATCGTTCGGGTCAACCGCAACAGGCTGCTGGTCCTTGCCACCCATGGCCGAAGGACAGGCCTGTACGTTGTTGCCGACCTTGAGCGGTGAGTGCTCGGGCACCTTCACCGGACGGCCCGTCTTCATGTCGATCTTTTCCGCCCAGTTGGCCGTCACGTACTTGTTGGCACGCAGCAGTGTTCCATCCGTACGGTCGAGGACATATGCAAAGCCGTTGCGGTCGAAGTGCACGAGGCACTTGCGTGGCTTGCCGTCGACGGTGATGTTGACCAACACGACTTCGTTGATACCGTCGTAGTCCCACTGGTCGAACGGTGTCATCTGGTAGACCCAGGAAGCTTCACCGGTGTCCACGTTCCGCGCGAAGATGCTCATGGACCACTTGTTGTCGTACTTGCCGCTGTTGCAGTTCTCCTGCGTGATCGGCTCGCCGCAACGATATTGCGGTGCCCACAGGCCGGGGTTACCCGTTCCGTAGTACACCAGGTGCAGCTCCGGATCATAGGCATACCAGCCCCATGCCGCGCCGCCACCGCGCTTCCACTCGTCACCGGGGAAAGTGCTGATGCCCAGGTCCTTGCCGGCCTTGCCGTATTCCGGATGGGCCTTGTTCGTGTCCTTACCGAGACACACGTCCTTGTCGCTACCGGTTGAGTGGCACTCCCATACCTTCTTGCCGTCGGCGAGGTTGTAGGCAGCGACACGACCGCGGGCCGCGAACTCGTCACCGCCGAAGCCGATGATCACCTTGTCGTTGGCGATGATCGGTGCCGGAGTAATGGTTTCGCCGTGATCCGGAAAGGCGTGCTTGACGGTCCACTTTTCCTTGCCGCTGGCGGCATCCAGTGCAATCACGAAGCCATCGAGAGTACCGAAGACGAGCGTGCCGCCGGCATACGAGAGCCCGCGGTTGACCGTGTCGCAGCAGGCGCGGGGCACGGCCGACTCATCACGGCCACTGGTCTTGGTGTAGCTCCACACCTGCACCGGGTGATCCGGATCGCTGAGATCCAGAGCCTGCACGATGTTCGGCCAACCACTCTCCATGAACATCATCGGCTTGCCGCCGACATCGTCAATCACCAACGGCTGGCCTTCGTGACCGCGCAGCGTGCCGCTCGATTGCGACCAGACCATCTGCAGGTCCTTCGCGTTGTTGGTATTGATCTCCTTCAATGCACTGTAACGATTCTGGTTCAGGTCACCTGCCGGCGCACCCCACTGGTTCGGATCCTTGAAGCGTTGAAACTGCTCGCTGTCCGATGCGGCCAGCGCTGCACCACAGGTCGCGACGAGTGCCGCTGCTGCAGCAAGTGCTGCGGCCCCCCTTCGAACAGACCGGGACTCATACCTCATAACTCTAACCTCCAGCTTATGGTTCTTGAGCAAACGACCACCTCCCTGCTTGTTACTTTGGCGAGTCGTCCGCAGGTGAAGCACGTTCGTGGCACGGCATGCTTGGCGGGTACATGTCGGGCACGCTCTAGTCTTCGGCGCATATCAATACACCCGCACCCATCGGGCTGCAACCGCAAACATGTGCCGCGTACGCGCGGGATAGGCGCTTTTCCCGGTTGTTTGAACCGGAGTGTGTCAGGAATGAGATGGTGGAGGGTTAGGAGGCCCCACGATGACGCCAAACGTCATGATCGAGGGGGCCCGCCACGGACAATGACCGGGTGGATCGTGTCCGCATTGTGTTCCGATGCTGAAGCAGATGAGTCTCAGCGCGAGACGACCACACCCCAGGGAGACTTGCCCACTGCGACTTTGGTAAGCACTTTGAGACTGGACGTGTCGATTATCGTCACATCGTTCGACGGTCCATTCGCCGTATAGAGGCGGGAGCCATCGGCTGACATCGCAATACCCCATGGACGCGGGCCTACGGGTACTTCGCTCACCAGTTTCCCGTCGTCCGCCTTTACGACCGCGACCGTTCCGCCCCGGCCCGTACTGATATATAGCCGTTCCTTGGCGGTATCGAGCACAACTCCCATTGGACGGGTTTCCGGCCGAAGTTGCAGGAACTTGGTGGCCGTTGCGTGCTGCTCCAGCGTCGCGCGGTAGATGGTCGAATCCAGCTCGCAGGTGATAAAGGCGACCTTGCCGTCCGGAGTGAATGCTGCATCCCGAGGTCGCTTTCCGACCGCAATGCTCCACAGAGGCTCGAACGAGCCGGTGTCGAGGATCGTCACCGCATTTCCAACTTCGCTCGTGACGAGAACCCACTTCCCGTCGGGCCCGACGCGCGCGCCTTCAGGCTCCTTTCCGACCGGTACCTTCGACAGAATCGCGCTTTTCTGGAGGTCGAACACCGACAGGGTGCCGGCGTCCTCATTGGATATGAACAGCCGCCGTCCGTCGGCGCTGACATCAAACTGCTCGGGATCCGTCCCTACCTGGAGCATTCGCGACACCTTCAGTGTTGCGGTATCAATGTCGGCAATGCCATCGGCGGCGAAATCCCGTTTTCGTTTCGCGCATTCCTCATCCGAGACCGTGGGTCCGCACTTCGGCATTCCGCTCACGGCGACATAGAGGTGAGCTCCGTCGGGGCTCAACTTCAATCCACGCGGCCGCTTGCCGACTTCAACCGTACCCACGACCGCCGCGCGATCTGTATCGATGACTGAGACACTCTGGTCATCCTCATTGGACACATATGCACGCCCAGCTCGAGCTGCAGGCGCACAAATCAACAATGCGAGCCCAAAGGCGCAAGTGAAGTTGGTCAGTCGCGGACGCATCATCAAGAATTCTCCAGCGGCAGAAAATCTGTTCCATGCAACACACAAATGTTCCATGGGTTGAACATCGAGGCCAGGGGGTCGGTACACGACCGACCATCGTTGCGCGCCTCCCAGGACCTGTACAAGGGAATTTTTCCCGTACGCGCCGGTGGCACATTGGAGTTTCTACCCGGCACCCCAAGATAGCCCTTGGTGGGGAGCTATTGTTGCGTCCAAGCCAATCCGCAACAGACCTTGTGCGGCGGGCTGGGTGCGTCGCACACCCGACTGTGAACCGCTAAACGCGATTGATCCAAGCTGCCCCAAATCGCTGGCGGACGTGCTACGTTACGGCCGCCTGACACTTCTATACACCGTCACACAGGTAATCCATGTCGAATACGACTCCCGCTGTCCCATCACAGCCTGAGGGTGCGGCTGAGAAAGCCCCGCGGATCTGGTCCACGACCCTGATGTTCGCGATCACCCTGGCCGTTGCCCTGGTGTCCGTGCCCTGGTACGGCATCGCCCACGGGTTTTCTGTCGGAGCCTGGGTACTGTTCGTTGTCTTTCTCTATGCGAACGGGATGTCGATTACGGGCGGTTACCACCGCCTGTGGGCCCATAAGAGCTACGACGCTCATTGGAGCCTGAAGCTGATATATCTCATTTTCGGAACCATGGCGCTGCAGAACAGCGTCTTCATCTGGGCCAGCGGCCACCGCACCCATCACCTGAACGTGGATGACGAGGAGAAGGATCCCTATTCGATCCGCCGCGGCTTCTGGTTCGCCCACATCGGCTGGATGATCCGCGAGTACGAAAGCGGCAAGCCGAACCTCACCAATATCCCTGACCTGCGCCGCGACCCGATGCTGGCCTTCCAGCACCGCTTTTATCTGCCGCTGGCACTGGCCACCAATTTCGGCATTCCGATGCTGGCCGGCTGGGCCATTGGTGACTTCTGGGGGACCTTCTTCCTGGCTGGCGTGCTGCGCCTGGTCGTCAGTCACCACGTGACTTTCTTCATCAATTCGCTCGCCCACATGTGGGGCAGCCGGCCGTACACCGAAGAGAACACAGCGCGTGACAACCCTGTGCTCGCGTTTTTCACCTACGGCGAGGGCTACCACAACTACCACCACATCTTTGCGCACGACTATCGCAACGGTGTTCGCTGGTGGCAGTGGGATCCGACGAAGTGGATGATCGCCGGCCTTTCCTATGTCGGCATCACGAAGCGCCTGAAGCGCACGCCTGCGTTCCAGATCCAGCGCGCCCTGCTCTCCATGCAGTTCACCCGGGCCCAGGAAAGGCTGGCCAGGCACCACCAGGCCGGTCACTCGCATATCGAGCAGCTGCGCCAGCGCATCGCGCATGAGTACGAGGCATTCACCGCGGCCCTGTCCGAGTGGGCGAAGGTGAAGGAGCAGTGGCTCGAGGAGAAAAAGCGGATGATGGTTGAGCACTGGGAACACTCAGCGCTTCAGCAACGCCTCCTCGAGATCGAGGCCAGCCTGCGGACGCAGCGTCGCCGCATGCGGGTGATCAGCGCGCAACTAGCCTGATATCAGGGGTCTCGAGCCCTCATACGAGGCCAGCGCGGGGCGACCTGCGCTGGCCTTTTTTCTTGTTCGATGCAGCGGTGGAAAGCGTTACCATTCGCAGCATGGGACGCATATTCGAAGTCAGAAAGCACACGATGTTCGCGCGGTGGAACCGCATGGCGAAGCAGTTCGCCCGGATCGCGAAGGACATCACCATGGCGGTCAAGTCCGGCGGCCCCGATCCGTCGTCGAACCCGGCCTTGCGGCGTGTCATCCAGAACGCGCGCGCCGTGAACATGCCGAAGGACAAAGTCGAGGCCGCGATCAAACGCGCTTCCGGCCGCGATGCAACCAACTATCAGGAAGTTGTATACGAAGGTTACGCCCCGCACGGCGTGGCGCTGCTCGTCGAAACGGCAACTGACAATCCAACCCGCACGGTCGCCGGCGTGCGCAACATCATCACGAAGGGCGGCGGCAACCTCGCCACGAGCGGCAGTGTCAGCTTTCTCTTCAAGAAGATGGGCGTGTTCCGGCTCAACCCGGAAGGTATCGATCACGATGACCTCGAGTTGTTTCTGATCGATCACGGGCTGGAGGAGATGGGCGAGAGCACGGGCGAGAAGGGCGAGCCGCAGCTCGTCATCCGCTGCGCTTTCTCCGACTTCGGCAACATGCAGGTGGCGCTGGAGAGCCGGGGCATCTCACCGTTGTCAGCCGAGCACGAATACATCTGTACGGTTCCGACCGAGCTGCCGGAAGAGCAGGCCACGGAAGTGCTCACCGTAATTGACAAGCTCGAGCAGGACGACGACGTTCAGAAGGTATTTCATACGCTCGCCTGAGCGTTGGAATGAGGTTTCCTCCTACACGGCAGGCGCGCCGTGGGCACACGGTGTGCTGCAGATCCTCCGAAAGCGCAGACTCAATTGAGTACAACCACCGGAGGAATCCATGAAACCGACATTCACTGTTGGCCTCGCTTGCTCGTTACTCCTGGCCACTGCTGCGGTCGCACAGACGTCCGCGCCTGAGCCCGCCAATCAGGGCCAGCCGATGCAGGCGAATCCGCCCTCCTCGGAGAGCAGCAGCCCCAGCGGGAGCTCTCCTACCAAAGGCACGAAGGCCAACGGCCAGGTTGCTGAAGCCTGCAAACAGCAAGCCAACGCAAAGAAGCTGACAGGTGACGACAAGGACAAGTGGATAAAGGAGTGCACGGAAGGCAAGAAAACCCGCCAGGATCACTAACATCGTCGGCGGGACCAGGGATGCGTGATTGCGTGCTCGCCAGCGGAGCGCGCTGGGAAACCAACACTGTGCCGCGCCGCACGGGGCGCGATCGCACATCCTGATTGTCTGTCTTCAGGCAGCAACAACTGCGACGCAATGACGCTGAAAAGCGACGTTAGTTTGCGGCGCGTCGCAAGCGCGGTATGCTTGAGCCGTGCACGAATACAGCCTTCAGCCCGCTCGTATCGCAGATGCCCGCCGCCTCGCGGTAATGTCGCAACAGTACGTTGAAGCTGGACTGCGTCCAGCGTGGTCTGCGTCGCGCATCACCTGGCACATGCGTCACCCCGAAAGCATCGTGTTGGCTGCCCGCTACGGCGGGGTCACTGCTGGATTTGCAATCATGCGTTACGGAGATGACGTCGCTCATCTCAATCTGCTGGCAGTGGATCCCGCGCATCGGCGTAGAGGGGTCGCGCGCAAGATCATGATGTGGCTCGAAGAGACCGCGCTCACCGCGGGCACTTTCATCATCGGGCTCGAGTTGCGCGCCACCAATGAAGCGGCCTTGGCGTTTTATGCAGCTCTGGGGTATCGGGAGTTGGGACGCGTGAGCGGCTACTACCAGGGCATCGAGAGCGCCATTCGGATGGCGCGGGATGTCCGCACCAGCCGTGATGCGGTGCCCGGCCTGAAGCAACAGCCCGCTCCCTAGTCCGGCATCGGGGTCATCTGGCCCAGCAGCACATCCTCGAATCCGAAGTTGCGCAGATCGCGGACGCGCTGCGGATACAGGATGCCATCGAGATGATCCACTTCATGTTGGACCACCCGCGCATGAAATCCATCGACGGTGCGATCGATGGGCGCGCCGTTCTGATCGAATCCCTGATAACGCAACCTGTGGTACCGGGGCACGAGCCCGCGCATGCCGGGCACTGACAGGCAGCCCTCCCACCCCTCACTCATTTCCTCGCCCAATGGCGTGAGCTGTGGATTGACCAGTACTGTGTAGGGCACCGGCGCGACGTGCGGATACCGCGGATTTTCTTTCAACTCGAAGATGACGACGCGCTGGCTCACTCCGATCTGCGGAGCCGCGATGCCGGCGCCATGCTGGGAGCGCATCGTTTCATCCATATCGGCGAGCAACGACTGCAACTCGGCGCCGAACTGGGTGACGGGGAGCGCGACCTGCCGCAGGATCGGATGCCCCATTTTCAAGACGGGTCGGATAGCCATGAACCCATCTTAGAACGTGATGGGCCTCGCGAGAAACTCGTCGGTGCCAATCATCATCTCGAACCCCAGGCCGATGCCGAAGCTGGCGCTGCGATGCTGATAGATGTAATCGCGCGGCCAGTCCAGGCTGGTGCGCACTTCCATGATCAGCCAGCGGCGCAGAATTCCCTGCCGATACGCGACCTTGAAGCCATAGTCGTGCAATTGCACGGACGCCTCGGTCTGCCCGTCGGCACCGACTTCAAATGCGATCGCGCGGCGCTCGGCCATGCCGTGCAGAAGCAGAATGGATGAATAGCCGCGCAACCCTTCAGACTTCTGCGAGCGGGTTCCTGAGATTGTGTAACGCGCGAGCCAGGTGCCGTCGAAGACTTTCTCGAGATCCAGGCGGGTGGTTTCACCCGCGCCTTCGCTGTTCTGCCAGAAGAGCGTCTCACGCACGCCGAACAAACCCGATTCCGACCTGCCGCGCTCGTAGACATAACTTCCCTTCACGTAGGGATCCATCGGAAATCCCAGCCTGACGCCGGCCCCCGCATCGAAGCGGCTGCCCTGCTTCTCGGGCTGGTGGTAACCGATGCCGAGCAGTGTTTGATCCTCGGTCGGCGGTCCGTAGGTGCGGGGGATCGCGCCCGAGGGCTCATCGCGCTCGGTGATGAATTCGTTGGGATCGAAGCGACCGATGAAGGCGTGCAGCCGGTTATTAGCCATTGGAAACGGGAAGTTCATGTTGAATCGCATCTGCGTGCGCACGCCGTCGTATTCGGTATAGAGCAGCGCCGGAGCGATACTTCCGTAGACCTTCTGATAGACCGTGTCATCCCGGGGGTGCCCGAACCAACTATCGACGTATCTGGATGACTTCCACAGGGTGTTGTAAATCACGCGGCGCGTCGTATCGAGCCAGTGGTACGGAATGTCCTGGCTGGCACGCGCGTCATCCGGAAGCGCCGCAGGCTGCCGTTTTGCAGTGGGATCACCGGCGCGCGCGGGCGCCTGGCTCGGGTCAATCGGCTGTCTGGAGTTGGATTCAGTGTCGGCGGGGATGCTGGAATTGGTCGCCCATTCGGCGGAATCGACGGGCGTAACGGTTTCGCCCAGGTCCTGGACCGCAGTTGCAGCGTCAGCTGTTGTCGCTGCGCCTGACAGCGCTAACAGGCTCATCAGCGCTGGGCGTAGTTTCAGTTCCATGGTCATCCGCAAGCGTAGCAAGGAGCCTGCCTGACTGATGGGCGCCGTGGCGCGGAAGTCACAGAGAGGATATCGGTGCGACGGTGCAGCATCAGCACCGTGACGCGCGTCTCACTAACGATGGGTGGGCTTGACGTGCCGCGCCAACAAACGGTCGAGCTGGTTGGCGAACAGCTGGCGCTCACGCTGACTGAATGCGCCGGGGCCGCCCGTGTTGACGCCACTGCCACGTAACTCATCGAGGAAATTGCGGACGGACAGGCGTTCGCGAACATTTTCCTTCGTATACAACTCGCCACGGGGATTCAACGCGGTGCCGCCCTTCTCGATCGCGGCGGCCGCGAGCGGGACGTCAGCGGTAATCACGAGGTCGCCACTGGACATCAATTCAACGATGCGTTTATCGGCAGCGTCGAATCCAGCCGGGACCTGTATGAAATGCAGGTTGTTTCCCAACGGCAGGCGAAACGGCTTGTTGGCGACCAGGGTCATCGTGATCCCGGTGCGCTCGGCGGCCCGGAACAGGATATCCCTGATCACCACCGGGCAGGCATCCGCATCTACCCAGATTTGCATTCGCGGACCTGAGCTCGTACCTGCGCCCGTGGCGGGCTCAGTGTTGGCGCGGGGGCTTGCCGTCGACACGGCTGATGCGCAGCTCCTGACCGACGACCCGCACCTTCTGCAGGTTGCGGAAGATGTCCCGCGGCATGCCCTCGGGCAGGTCGACGAAGCTGTGATCGTCGCGGATGTCGACCTGGCCGATGTGGCGGCCTTCGAGGCCGGCCTCATTGGCAATTGCACCGACAATGTTGCCCGGCTTCACCCCGTGGGCGTGGCCGACTTCGAGACGGAAGGTTTCAAAGTGAACGTCGTCGTCATTGCGACGGCGGCCACCGCGGGCGCCAGGGGCGTCGCGGTGACGATCGTTGTGTTCGTCGCGATCACGGCGAGGACGCTCGCTCGAGCCATCCTGCGCTCCTTCGGTGGCGTTGCGCTGCTCGCCATCGCCGCCGATCACTTCATTTGTTTCGGCTCGAACGGGCGCAGGCCGGCGCTCCTCACGACCACGGTCCTCACGACCACGACCCCTCGCCGCATCGGCGCGGCCATGATCCCGACCCGGCGCGCCGCGCCGGTCCTGCTCGCGCGAGTCACGGCCCCAATCGCTCGCACCATGCTCCGGCCTGTCGGGCAACAGCAAGGGTGTTTCCCCTTGCAGTAGGCTGGCCAACGCCGCCGCGATATCGATCGGCGCTACGTTGTGCTCCGCCTGGAACTCCTCGACGATGCCGCGAAACGCCTGCGCTTCACCCTCGCCCAGCGCGTCAGCAATCCGCTGTTTGAACCTGGCAACCCGTTGCTCATTGACTGCGGCAACCGACGGCAGATTCATCTGCGCGATCTGCTGTCGGGTTGCACGCTCGATAATGCGCAACATGTTCCGCTCACGGGGAGCGATGAACAGGATCGCCTCACCGCTGCGTCCGGCGCGACCGGTTCGTCCAATGCGGTGAATATACGACTCACTGTCATAGGGCACGTCGTAGTTCACGACGTGAGAAATGCGCTCAACGTCCAGTCCGCGAGCAGCAACGTCTGTCGCAACCACGATATCAATCTTTCCGGACTTCAACGCGGCGATGGTTCTCTCGCGCTGCTGCTGCGGAATATCACCATTCAGAGGCGCTGCTTCAAAGCCACGCGCCTCCAGCCTCTCCGCCAACTCAACGGTCTCGAGCTTGGTGCGCACAAACACCAGCATCGCATCAAATGTCTCCACCTCGAGAATGCGAGTCAGCGCGTCGAGCTTGTGCATGCCGCTGACGAGCCAGTATCGCTGCCGGATATTGGGAGCGGTGCTCGTCTTGCTGCGGATCGTGATTTCCTTGGGCTCGCGCAGATGCCGCTGGGCAATCCGGCGAATTGCCGCTGGCACGGTCGCGGAGAACAGCGCGATCTGACGCGTCGCGGGCGACTGCTCCAGGATCCACTCGATGTCGTCGATGAATCCCATCTGAAGCATCTCGTCCGCCTCATCGAGGGCGAGAAAAGACATTGCATCCAGTGGAAGCGACCCACGCTTCATATGATCCATGACGCGGCCGGGAGTACCGACAATGACATGCGCGCCGCGCTTCAATCCCTTGAGCTGCGGTGTGTAGCTCTGACCACCGTAGATGGGCAACACATGAAAGCCCTTCATGTGTGTGGCGTACCGCTGGAAGGCTTCCGCAACCTGAATGGCGAGCTCCCTCGTCGGGACGAGGACCATTGCCTGCGTCTGCGGCTTGCTGACGTCGATTTTGGAAAGGATCGGAAGCGCGAATGCGCCGGTCTTTCCGGTGCCCGTCTGCGCCTGCCCCAGGACGTCGGAGCCTGCGAGGAGCGGCGGAATCGTCGCTGCCTGAATCGGCGTGGGCGCCTCGTAGCCGACGTCACGCAAAGCCTGTACGAGGCTCTCCGGGAGGCCTAAGTCAATGAAGCCATTAGAATCGGCCGCGGTCGCGGCTGCCGTCGCATTCACGAGAGATCACCTCTGAGGTGGCGGGCCTGCTGCAAAGATGGCCGGTCGGCCGCAGAGGCTGAGCCGGATAATATATCAGCTTGCGAGACGCTTCGCCGGCCCTTTCCGTCATCGCGGCGCGGCAAGGGTCATTCAGGGCTTCTTTCCCAGGGTGTCCGCAACATAGGCCCCGCGGCTTCCCATCGGCTTCGGTGCCCCCTCGGTGGTGTCCACCGCGGTTTGGTGTTCCATCTCCGCGTTGATTTCCGCGCCGAGCACGATGGCAAATCCGCCCAGGTAGAACCACATGATCAACACGATGACGCCGCCGAGCGCTCCGTAAGTCACGCCGTAGCTGCTGAAGTTTTTCACATAAAGCTCAAACAACACGCTGCCCGACAACCAGAGAGTCGCGGCAACCGCGGAGCCCAGGGTGACCCACCGCCACCGGGCGGTGTGACGATCCGGGGCGTATCGATAAACGACCGCCAGCGCCCCGATGGCAAACAACCACAACAACACCCAGCGCAGCAGCAGGATTGCATCGGCCGCGGCAGGACCCAACGGCAACACCTGCACCACCAGCGGCACGGCGACTCCCAGCCCCAGCATGATGAGGAACCCAACAACCGCCGACAGGGTAAAGCCCAGTGAGATGGCTACCTGGGTCAGAAACCCACGCCGCTCACGCTCGTAGTAGGCGATGTTGGTGGCTGCGATGAGCGCGACGATCCCCTGCCGGGCGCTCCAGAATGCCAGCAGTGCGCTGATGACCGCGCCGATCCCCAACTTTACGTTGGTTGGCGCGACCAGACTCTGCAACTGATCCTGCAAAAGCCGCGCCGCATCCGGCGGCAGAATGGCGAAGAACGGCTTCAGGTCCTGCGCCACACCGGCCGGTGAGGAGAACAGGCCATAGATCAGAACAAACACGGCGAGCGCCGGAAAGATGGCGAGCAGGGTGTTGAGAGCAATTCCGGCGGCCACGAGCGATGCGTTGTCCTGCCCGATCTTCTGCCAGACTCGCAGGAGGATGTCCCGCCAGCCGGGAGCCGGGATCTGTGAAGGGTGGACGGCGTGTCGTCCGCGGCCGGGCTCGAGGCCACCGCCGAGTGCCTCGGCTCGTTGCTCGGTCACCTGTGATTCGGGGATGCCCACAACAGGGGTGGAGCAACAGATATGCCCGCGCCTGAAGCCCTCGCCAACGGACCGCTCGATCAGATGGAGCGTCGGCGGCCCGTGAGGCCGTCGTTCCGAAGACGACTAATGTTCGGCGTTTTTGGGCACCCCAACGCGCCGCGTCAACCGCTCAATCGAACGTCGGGCTGCGGCCTTCGCGATGTGCTTGCACCAGAGTGGTTCTTTGTGGGTGGTCCAGCGCCGGAACTTCTCACAGTCGCAGATCCATTGGATCCGGTCGTCCTCCATCAGGACCACCTGGACCGTGCGAGTCGGGAACGAGTACGTCCCGAGCACCGTCATGGGTGGCTGGGGTCTGGGCCGCCGTCGCAATCTGATTGCCATCGAATGAGCATAATCCCACTCGGTTGTGGATTGTCTGTGGATTACTTGTGAGTACCGGAACAGTTTCCGGTCAAGACAACGAGAGGAATGGTTAGTGGACCCCTACCCGGCTCACCAGGCCCTTCCTGCCTGCCGCCATCAGCGCCCGGTGATTCCACTTGAACAGCAGCCCGGCAATAGCCCCCAGGATCGGGAACCGTGGCACGGGGACATTCACGATCCAGTCGTGCTGCACCTGGGTACCTGAACCGGATCGGCTCAACTGCCAGCGGCCCACCCCCGTCAGTTGACCGTCAGCCACCGACTCGATGAGCGCCCTGGGCTGCACCTTCACGGTCCGCATGTTGAAAATGAATCGGGACGGCAGAACCCCCTTCCAGGTGATCCGGCGATATGCCCCCATCCCACTGCTGTCACCTTCCTCCAGCAGGCGTACGTCAGTCATTCCCTTCCACCACTGCGGCCAGGCCTCCGGCCGCGCCAGCTCGGCCCAGACGGAGCCGACCGGCGCGTCCAGTGACCATCGGGTCGTGAGGTGAAATTGGGTAACGTCAGGATCCATTCACTGAAGACTCTATCCTGCCAAGACCAAGGTCCCTAGAGATTTTGACTCATTGCAGCGGAGATTGGACCAGATCGGAGGCTTATGGCTACGGGGCGGGAACGGTTGGAGTGACCGCAAGCAACAAATGCGCCGGCCTGGGGACGACGGTATAGGTATCCCCCATCAGCCCAACCCAGAAATAACCTGAAGCGGGCGCGCGGATGGCGTATTTCCCGCCGGAAATGGCGGCGGGGCGGTCGAGATACAACAACATCAGCGTTCGCCCCGAGTCGCCGTCGAGCCACTCTGTCCGACCAACAGGTTCGATGCCATCGGCCTGCAACGTCATCGGTGCGAGGCGGGCAACACGCGCGTCGGCCGGCTGGATGTGCAGGTAGGACACACTGAACTGCGTCGGCTCCAATGATTTCAACAGCGCCGGGTGGCCGTGATTCAGGTCGATGTCAAAGCGATAGTCCGGGCCCAGGGCCGGATTGAAGAAATCCCCGGTAGTCGGCGCTCCGTAGATGTCGCCGGCGATGAAGGGAAAGGACAGGCGGAATTGCGACTGCGCCAGCGGCGGCCGCTCGGTTTTCAGGTCCGCTGACAGAAATACCAGCCGTGAGTGGATCATCCAGTCGGTGCGTGGCGGTGGTGCCTTCTGACACGCGCTCAGCGCCACGAGCACCACGACGAGCAGTCGTCTCACGAAGAAACGATCTTCGCCTTGATGGCCTCGTACTCCGCGTCCGTGATCAGTCTGGCATCGAGCATCTGCTTGGCGTCCTGCAGGCGCCGGACCGCATCCGAAGCCCCCGCCCCGCCCACCGACGTCGGTGCCGAGCTGACCTGGATGCCACCTGAGCGGGCGCGCAGCTCCTCGAGCTCGCGGACGCGGCGCTTCTCGCGCCAGGACTGGTCCTGCGCCTGGCAGATGCGATACACCGCCTGGGCCTGCGATTTACGCAAACCGGGGAAATCCAATTGGCGCGAGCCCGAAGCCCCCTGAGAGGCCAGGTCGGCGGCCCGGCCGGCGCGCACTGACAGGTCGGCCCCGAAGATGCCCACCCGCAAAGTAACTTCCTCGAGATCCTGCCAACGGATGTCGGCGACATCGAAACCGCCGATCAGATGCCGGGTGATCATGATCAGCCGGCCGCTCGTGGCGGCGACCAGCAGCCGCCGGTGCGAAAGCGCGAACAACCGGTGCTGGACCGCCCACGCCTCCAGTGTTTCCGAGGGAATGAGCACCGACCGCAGATACTCGAGCGGCTTCTGCAAGCCCGGCTCAATGGGTTCGAATGAGTCCTGCATTGTTATTCTCTCATTGTTGTTGATTTCTCAGTGCGTCACGGGCTCATCCGGGCGGTTCACGATCGCCTTGCGGAACTCCCGCAACTTCGCCTTCATGGCCGCCTCGTTCGCAGGGCCCATGCGCAACAACAGCTTCTGTCCCGCCGACAGACCTTCGAGCTTGGGGTCCGCGTATTCGTAGAACACCCGCGGTTGCGTGAGCTCGATGGGCCCCTGAACGTCCGGTGCCTTCAGCATGTCGTCAATGACCTCGACGAGCCGGTCGTTGAAATACTGCCCCGGGTAGCCCAGGTCCTCGTACGACTGCTGGAACAACGGGTACAGCCTGAAGTAAACGCTCGTCAACGTCTTCGTGTCCGTGTTCTGAACGACCTTGATGAATGGCGCGTAGCGCTCGAAGTTCGCGGAAGCGATGGTCGTTATATCACCCTGCGAGGCGGTCGCCGTGGTGCCCGGGGTTGGCTTGATCGGGCGCAGCTCGATTGCCACTTTCCTGCGCGGCAGGTTATCGACGGTTACCACGATGTGGCGGACGATATTTTCCGGCACCAGGAATTGCGTAACCGCCTTCGCGCCGAACACATCAACGAGTGACTGGCGCACATCGGGGTCACTCGCCTTCAGTGGCGGCAGCGGCTTGGCATCGGAGCTCTCCGGGATCGGGTTGCGCACCGCGGGCTCCGTGGCAGCCTGTGGGGCCTCCACGGGCGGCTTCGGCGCCTCCTTCACCACGGGGACCTCAGGCACGGAGCTGCGGTACTTGTAATAGTAGACAGCACCCAGCAGGCCGATGACCACAATGGCGGCCGAGCCCCAGATCACCTTTTTCCTGAACGATTCGTCGGCGTCGGATTCCGTATTCCACATCTCGCGGTTCCCGCTGATTGAGGGCGAACGGCTACTTTACTACCGCGCCGCAGCCAGCGGCGAGTCTTGCCCTTACGCTACACTGCGAGACCCAGCCTCTATCAACAGGGCCGGAGGGTCCGATGCTCGAGCGTGCTATCGAAAAACTGTTGTTCGCCAGCCGTTGGCTGCTCGCGCCCATGTATCTCGGGCTGTCCCTCGCCCTGATTGCCCTCAGCATCAAATTCTTCCTGGAAGTCGCTCACTCCCTGACGGGAATCCTGGAGCTCGCGGAGACCGATCTCGTCCTGTCCGTACTGTCGCTCATCGACCTGGCGCTGGTCGGCAGTCTCATCGTGATGGTGATGTTGGCGGGGTATGAGAATTTCATATCCAGGATCGACGCCACCACCGAGCAGGAAAGCCCCGAATGGCTGGGCAAGCTCGACTCGGGCACCCTCAAACTGAAGGTGGCTGCCTCGATCGTGGCCATATCCTCCATACACCTGCTGCGCATCTTCATGAACGCGGGCGCCACGCCCAACGACAAGATTCTCTGGTACGTGGTGTTGCATCTGACCTTCGTCGTCTCGGCGGTATTGTTGGGCGTGCTCGACCGGCTGGCGTTCGCCTCGCATCGCGATTCCTGACAGCGCGCCGCGGCGCGCCACGGCGCATATGCGCCCGATGTGCCGGATGATGTGTCAGACGATGCGCCAGATGTTGTGCGATCGCACTTGCGTAGCGCGTCTCACCTTCCGTGTTGCATGTTTGACGCGCGCACGCGCCGCGAGTATCCCTGATCCCTCGTGTTGGTTGGCACAGGGATCGAACATGAAGCTGCGGATACTCCATCTCGAAGACAATGCCATGGACGCGGACCTGGTCCGTGCCTCACTGGCGCGAGGCGGACTCAACTGCGACATACTGCCTGTCAGCTCCGGGGATGCTTATCGTGCAGCGCTGCAGCGGCCCGAGTTCGATGTCATTCTGTCGGACAGCGGGGTTCCCGGCTACGACGGCCGTGACGCGCTGGCAGCCGCGCATGATCAATGCCCCGGCGTACCCTTCATTGTCGTGTCCGGCTCGCCGCGGCGCGGCAACCCCGAGGGCGCGCTCCAACCGGTGGCGGCTGTTGCAAAGTCAGAGCTCGATCGGCTGGCACCTGTTATCCGGCAGGCGCTGCATTCCTCCACTTCATCCCAGGAAGACGAGCTGGAAACCGCCTCGTACGTGTGGGGGATGCAGCAACTCGTGTCGGTTGTGCAGCGCCTTTCGCTGGCGCGCGACCTGCACTCGATCATCGATATCGTCCGCCATGCTGCCCGCAACCTGGTGGGAGCCGACGGTGCTGCATTCATTCTGCGTGACGGTGAAAACGCCTTCTACGCGGACGAAGATGCGATCGACCCGCTGTGGAAAGGCCGGCGCGTCGCCCTGAGCACCTGCGTGAGCGGCTGGACCATGTTGAACCGTCAGCCCGCGGTGATCAAAGACATCTACCAGGACGCCCGCATCGTCCAGGATACCTATCGCCCCACATTCGTTAAGAGCCTCGTGATGATGCCCATCCGGACGTTGGCACCGATCGGCGCAATCGGGGTGTACTGGGCCCGGCCCCATCGGGCCGGCACCGAGGAAGTTGAGCTCCTGCAGGCGCTGGCGGACAGCACCTCGGTTGCCATCGAGTCCGTCGAGCGGCTCTTCGGCCTCGAACAGAGAGTGACGGAGCGCACCAGCGAGTTGCACCGCAGATCGGTTGAGTTGGATGTGTTGAACCGGGAGCTGGAAGCGTTTTCATACTCGGTCGCTCACGACCTGCGTTCGCCCCTGATCAGCATCGATGGCTTCTCGCAGGTGCTGCTCCAGAGTTACGGCGAGAAACTCGATGACACGGGACGCAGTCACCTCGAACGCATCACGGGGAGTGCGCGCCGCATGCATCGCCTCATCAATGATCTGTTGGAGCTGTCGAAGGTCGTCCGCGCGCCAATGCACTCCATGACGATTGATCTGACGCGGGTGGCCAATGACGTTGTTCGTACCTTCAAGGAAAGCGCGCCCGATCGGAACGTTTCGATCGTTATTGCTGACGGGATGACGGTCGAAGGCGATTCGGCATTGCTGCGGATTGCGGTGGAGAACCTGTTGTCGAACGCGTGGAAGTTCACTTCCAGGACACCCAATGCCCGCATCGAGTTCGGCTCGCGCATCGACCGCTCGGGACGCCGCGCGTACTTCGTGCGCGACAATGGCGCTGGATTTGATCCGCGGCATGCGGCCAACCTGTTCAGTCCGTTCCGACGACTGCACGCGGAATCGCAGTTCCCCGGCAGTGGAATCGGGTTGGCCACCGTGCAGCGAATCGTCCATCGCCACAGCGGCGAAATCTGGGCGGAAGCAGCAGTAGACCGTGGCGCCTGCTTCTACTTTACGCTGCCTACAGTGGAACGGCTTCACTAGGACTGTGCACCAAATGGGGAGAGGTGCTGACAGGCATCCTGTGGTTCAATTCTCAGGATGTCAGCGCTTGCCAGCTTCCATCCTGCCGTAGCCAATTGGTTTAACAGGGCTTTTGATGCTGCGACCCCGCCGCAGGAACAGGCGTGGCCGGCCATCCAGGCGCAACGGCATGTCCTGATCGCCGCTCCAACCGGTTCCGGCAAGACCCTCGCCGCCTTCCTCGCCGCCATCGACCGGCTCGTGCGCGAAGGCCTCGAGCACGGGCTCAGCGACGAAACGCACATTGTCTACGTCTCGCCCCTCAAAGCACTGTCGAACGATATTCGCCGCAACCTGGAGGCCCCGCTCGCAGGCATCCGCGAGGAATTGCAGACGCTCGGCCTGCCTGACGTCGAAATCCGAACGTTCGTGCGCACCGGCGACACGCCGCAAAGCGAACGCAACAGCATGCGCAAGCGCCCCCCTCACATTGTCGTAACCACTCCCGAATCGCTCTACATACTTCTGGGCTCAGAGTCAGGCCGCAGGATGTTGGGCACGACGAGGACGGTGATCGTCGATGAGATTCACGCCATGGTCGGCGGGAAACGCGGGCTGCATCTCGCGGTATCGCTGGAGCGCCTCGAATCCCTGGCCGGTAAACATCTGACCCGCATCGGGCTGTCGGCAACACAGAAACCCATCGAGGAAGTAGCTCGTTTTCTCGTTGGAACACGCGGTATCAACGCGGATGGCGAGGCAGAATGCACGATCATCGACAGCGGCCACGTCCGCGATCGTGATCTCGCCATCGAGGTTCCCGGTTCGCCACTCGAAGCGGTGATGTCAGGTGATGTCTGGACGGAGGTCTATGACCGCCTGGCAGAGCTCGTCAGCGAGCATCGAACGACGCTCGTGTTTGTTAACACACGCCGGCACGCGGAGCGCGTCGCACGCCACCTGTCCGAAAGGATTGGCGAGAACAACGTTACGGCGCATCACGGCAGCATGGCGAAGGAGTTGCGCTTCGACGCTGAGAGCCGCCTGAAGAATGGCGCACTCAAGGCACTCATCGCAACGGCCTCCCTCGAGTTGGGCATCGACATCGGCGATGTCGACCTCGTCTGCCAGCTCGGCTCGCCGCGGTCTATTGCTGCATTTCTGCAGCGAGTGGGCCGATCCGGTCACTCCGTCGGCGGCACCCCCAAGGGCCGGTTGTTTCCGCTGTCGCGCGACGATCTCGTCGAGTGCTGCGCATTGTTGGATGCCGTCCGTCGCCGCGAGCTGGATCGATTGCGGATGCCCGAGAAGCCGCTCGACCTGCTGGCTCAGCAGATTGTCGCCGAAATCGCCGCCCGCGAATGGCGGGATGATGAGCTGTTTGCTTTGCTGCGCGGCGCTTACCCGTACCGGAACCTGACTCGCGCGGAGTTTGATGAAGTTCTCCGGATGCTGGCGGAGGGTTACAGCACGCGCCGGGGTCGCCACGGCGCCCTCATCTATCACGACACCGTCAATCACACTATCCGTCCTCGCCCCAGCGCCCGGCTCACGGCCATCACCTCGGGTGGCACGATTCCGGACAACGCGGACTATCAGGTCCTGCTCGAGCCGCAGGGTACTTTTGTCGGCACGGTCAATGAGGACTTCGCGGTCGAGAGCCTGCAGGGCGACATCTTCCAACTCGGCAATGTCTCTTACCGCATCCTGCGGGTCGAGCAGGGGAAGGTCCGGGTAGCCGACGCACAGGGCGAGCCGCCCAACATCCCGTTCTGGCTCGGCGAAGCCCCCGGCCGGTCGGATGAGTTGTCACACGCGGTGTCACGATTACGCACGGAAATCGGCAATCGCGTCACGGAGAGTCTCGAGCCCGCCATGCGCTGGCTCGGGGACGAAGTGGGCATCTCGGGTCCCGCAGCCGTTCAACTGGTGAATTATCTCGCCGCGGCCCGCACCGCCTTGGGCGCGTTGCCGACTCAGGAAACCCTGATTTTCGAGCGCTTCTTTGACGAAGCCGGCGGCATGCAACTGGTCATTCATTCGCCCTTCGGCAGCCGCCTGAACCGCGCCTGGGGACTCGCGCTGCGCAAGCGGTTTTGCCGCTCATTCAACTTCGAGCTGCAGGCGGCCGCGACCGAAGACACCATCATCCTGTCACTGACCACCGCTCACAGCTTCGAGCTGGCCGATGTTGCCCGGTACCTTCATTCCAACACCGCGCGGCCGATACTGGTGCAGGCGCTGTGCGCGGCCCCGATGTTCACGGCCCGATGGCGCTGGTGCGCGACCATCGCGCTGGCATTGCCCCGCTTTCGGGGCGGCAAGAAAGTGGCCGCGCCGCTGGCGCGAATGGCGGCCGAAGATCTGCTCACCTCGATATTTCCAGACCAGGTGGCATGCGCTGAGAACCTGCCCGGCGAGTTGGAGATCCCCGACCATCCACTCATCAGGCAGACCATTCGGGATTGTCTGGAAGAGGCAATGGACATCGAAGGTTTTGAGCAGCTGCTGCGCGACCTCGAGGCCGGGAAAATCCATGTAATCGCTCGCGATGTAGTCGAGCCGTCGCCGCTTGCGCTGGAAGTGTTGTCCGCGCGCCCGTACGCTTACCTCGACGACGCACCGCTCGAAGAGCGCCGGACTCAGGCGGTGATGAGCCGCCGCTGGTTGGATCCGCAATCGGCGTCTGACATCGGGAAGCTCGACGCAGAAGCTGTTCAACGCGTACGTGACGAAGCATGGCCCGACGCTACGAGCACAGATGAGCTGCACGATGCGATGTTGTGGCTGACATTCCTCACGGAGGAGGAAGTGGCTCGACATCCAGGGTGGAGAGAGTTAATTCAATCGCTGGTGACGCACGAGCGCGTCACCCGGGTCGAGGCTCGAGTTGCGCCAGACTCCGCGGGCCCGCCGGCCTCTGCGAGGGTTTCCGACCTCTGGATCACGGCGGAGCGCGTGCCGCTGTTCATTGCAGTGTTCGCGGACGCCCGGCTGCATCCGGCCCTCGAAGCGCCGGCCGCCTACAACAAACCCTGGTCCAGGGACGAAGCGCTGATTGAAATTGTCCGTGGCCGGCTGGAAGGACTGGGACCTGTCACGGCGGCCGCGATTGCGACATCGCTCAACCTGCCACAATCTGACATCGATATCGCACTGGCAGCCTTGCAAGCAGAAGGTTTCGCCATGCGTGGCCAGTTCTCCTCCAACGTCGAGGAATGGTGCGAACGCCGGCTCCTGGCTCGCATCCACCGTTACACGGTCAAACGGCTGCGTGCTGAGATTGAGCCCATCGCGGCCAGCGACTTCCTGCGCTTCCTGTTTGAATGGCAGCGCGTGAGCCCGGAAGGCCGCATGGAGGGGCCTGACGCTGTTGGCGCAGTGTTGGGACAACTCGAAGGATTCGAGGCACCCGCGAGCGCGTGGGAAACCGAGATCCTGCCCTCACGAATCAGCGAGTACGAGCCGGCGTGGCTCGATGAACAATGTCTGGCGGGAAGATTCGTCTGGACACGCCTCGCCCACCGTACAGCGCGCAAAGGCGACGGTGAACGCGGCGCGGCGCCGGTTCGGTCAACGCCCATCGCCCTCCTCGCCCGACGCAACATGAAGGTGTGGTCGTCGCTTTCGGGGGCGCCGGATGCCAGTGGCCTGTCAGTCAGGGCTCGCGTAGTCGCGGAGTACATTCAGGCACACGGCGCGTCTTTCTTCGATGAGATTGCCGACGGCGCCGGCTTGCTGCCGAGCCAGGCTGAAGAGGCATTGGCGGAGTTGGTCGCGTTGGGAATCGTCAATTCGGACAGCTTCGGCGGCCTGCGGGCGTTGTTGCTTCCGTCAGATCGACGTCGCCCAACGTCGGGCGGAAAGCGCCGTCGCCGCATGGCATTGTTTGGAATGGATACCGCAGGGCGATGGGCGCTGGTGCGCCGCCAGACGATGGGGTCGACCAACAGCCCAGCGACGTACATCGCCGGCGCATCGACCAGGCCCGCGAGCGTGAGCATTGCCCCGGTCGGCGCCATCGCTGAGTCTGCAGCCGAGCGCGAGGCGGCCACCCGTGCCGCTCGCCTCAACGAGCGCCGCCAGGACGACGACAACATCGAGCAGGTTGCGCGGACACTTCTGCGTCGCTGGGGCGTCATCTTCTGGAGATTGTTGGCTCGCGAAGCCGACTGGCTTCCGCCCTGGCGGGAGCTTCTCATGTGCCTGCGCCGCCTCGAGGCGCGCGGCGAGATTCGTGGAGGCCGGTTTGTGGCTGGCTTTACCGGGGAGCAGTACGCGGCGCCGGAGGCCATCGGGTTGTTGCGCGACATGCGCCACAAACCCCATTCGCACAGTTATGTTTCTTTGTCCGGCGCCGACCCACTCAACCTGGTTGGCATTGTCACGCCGGGTGCGCGATTGCCCGCGCTCAGCTCAAACCGCCTCCTGTATAGAGACGGCGTGCCCATCGCATTGCTGGCGGGCGGTGACGTGAAATTCCTGGTGCAGTTGGAACCGAAGGAACAGTGGGAGGCGCAAAACCTGCTTCTGCGCCGCCACGTGCCGGCCGTGCTGGCCGACTTCGCCTAGTCAGCCGGCTCGAATTCTTACGACTTCTTGTGAGCGTCCTGCCACTTCTTGACGGCAGCCATCGTATTTTCGACGTGCTGGTCGGGCTTGAGCTCCGTGTATGAATAGATGATCTCGCCGGTGGGCGCGATCACATACGAAGTACGATTGGCGTACTCCGGCTTGGCCGCCAACACAGCGTCGTAATTCTTCATGATGCTGCCGTCGGCATCGGACGCCACGGCAAACTTGTTGCGGCATTCGCTCACGGAGAACTTGTTGAGCTTTTCGATGGGATCGTGCGAAACGCCGATCACCGTGGCGCCCAGCGCCTGGAACTTCGGAGTCGCTTCAGCAAACTCGTGGGCTTCAATCGTGCAACCCGGCGTGAACGCGGCCGGATAGAAATACAACACGACCGGGCCCTTCTTCAGCGCCTTCGCCAGCGAGAAATTGAAAGCCTTGCCGGCGAGCGAGGCCTGCGTACTGAAATCCGGAGCCTTCGTTCCGTCCGGTAATGCGGCAAACGTCGGCACGGTAAAGAGTGCTATAGCCGCGGTCATCAATGAGCGTCGCATGAATCGCCTCGTTCGTTTATTTACCCTTGCGAACATCATCCGACAAGGCAGCGATTCGCGCCAGCGGTGCCGTCCGCGCTGTCGTTCCCCAGCAAACCAGGCTCCCTACCAGGCGTCGGACAACGCCACGCCGGTCAAATCTCCCGTGAGAACTGCAATGATCCAGCTCAGGACGAGCCCGCTGATGACAATGACCGCCGTGTATCCTGCCGCACGTTCCGGCACGACTTTCATCATGCTCGGCAAGCCGAGATACAGCAGATAGATGCTGTAGATAGCCCCCGCCAGGCCAATCAATCCGCCCAGGCCCGGCAGAATCAGTGCCGCGCCGGCAATCCAGCTCGCGGTATACGAATAACCCACGAGCTTCAGGGCCTGCAGGCGGTTGGATTCCCCGCCGAAATTCGGTGCCAGCGTTTCGACGATGATGGCGAGCAGGTACAGGGCGGCCAGGGAAGCAACGTATTGAAGGATCGCCGCGGCGAGCCCTGGACCGATGCCGAGCCGGTATATCCGGAAGCCGTGCCATGCAGTACCGAGAATACAGAGCTTCACGAACTGCGCCACGGGCGGGATAGCGGCCAGAACCACTATGTAGTCACGATAGAGCGCCTGGACGGTCGTGGGCTCGACCGCGATCACAGGCCACTGCGTTCGCGGAGTCACGAGCAACGCCCGGGCACGCTGGATGATTTTGTTGAGATCCACTGTCCCTCCCGCCGGCTCCTGGAATCTACTCGCCGTAGCCGACGAGTTCCACGTACCCCCGGCCGGCTCCGTGCCCGGACTGGGTCGCACGCAAGTCCACCGCACCCTCCCAGTAACGCGGCCGTGTGCCGAGCTCCTGATCTGCAAGCACGGGACGGACCTCCACATCCACTCCCACCGACGGCACCCGCACTCGCCAACGCGAGGGATAACGACCGCCGCGCGGACTGGTCCAGTGGTCGCTGACATCAATCGAAACCTCGTTCGCAGCGAGCGCTCTGCCGCGGCCATTCGCGTCAACCCAGGTGCCGGAGCTGTTGGAATTGCGCGAACCGTCCGCGTTGCGCAGCGAATAAAACATCAGAGCGCTGCCGTCCTGCAGTTGCAGCGCAAACCAGTCCCATCCCTGCTCCCTGGCCCCCAATGAGCCGCTGCCCCACTCGCGATCGAGCCAGGCGAGCCCATGGACGTTGGCGGAGACACCGTCGCGTATCATTTGGCCGTGCACGGCAATTCGGGGAATCGAGTAGTAATAAGTGGCAGCGCCAGCTTCCGCGGACTTGCGGCTCAGGCCGTGATCACCATTGAGAACCGGCTCGCCCAGGGAACCGACATCGAGTGTCAGCTCATAACCCTGACCCCGGGCATGAATGAGCTTCGAACCCAACTCCCAGTCGTTGAGCCAGACCCGAAACGGCTCGGCCGCGGCGCCGGCGAGCCCCAAGGCGCCGCGTGAATACTGGTCGGTGTATCTGAACCGGCCTCGCGCCCCATCCGTGATTGCAAAATGCGCTGCATACACCTCGCGCGCGCGCCACGCAGACTCGCCGGATGTCGGCACGTTGGGTGGCAGCAATCCCACCCGGAAAATGGTCAGCTCAAACCCTGACCGCTCGCCGGTGTCCGAATCGAGATTGCCGGTTACATACCACCACTCGTGATGAAATTCCGGATGGGGTCCGTGATCGCGTGGAAACTCAAATGTCCGAGGCTCAACGGCGCGAGCGAACCCCGCGCTGTTTTCCCGAAGAATATTCAAGTCTGCGACCGCGGCCAGGTCGGCAACCGCGGCATGGGCCACTGAGAACCACAGCAGCAAAAACAACCAGCGCATCATTCTTCCCGTATGTCCGCGGCAATGGTTGCGACCGCAACCCGTCGCGCCGGATACAACCCGGCGACCAGAGCCGCGACGATGGCCAGCAACAGCGCATTGCCGAACTGCTCTGCGGACAGGTGCACATCGATCCGCCAACCGAACGCCCGGCGATTGATGACATCAATCAACAGCACCGCCGTCAGCAGGCCGGCCGGAATGGCCGCCAGCATTGCAACCAGCCCCATGAATCCCGTCTGCCCCTCAATCAACAGCCCGGCACCGCCCGGAGTGAGGCCCAGTGATCGCAGGATGGCAATCTCGTGCGAGCGCTCCAGCTCCCAGGCCAGCAACGCGCTGACCAGTCCGATGGCGGCCACACCGGCCGCGAGCCAATACAACACCCGGGTGATGATGAAGGTCCGTTCGAAGATGCTCATTGACAAGTTGCGCAGTTCCGCATTGGAACGGATGAGGAGCGACTGTTTGCCCTGGGCCGCCGCGCGCAGGAGTGCCATGACGTTGGTCGGCGAAGCCCCCGGCGCCAGGTAGAAGCCCATGGCGGTGATCCCCGCGTCGTGCCAGAACCGGCGATACACCGGCAGGCTGATCCGTACGGTGCCGCGGTCATTCCCGTATTCCCGGTAAATGCCGGCAATGCGGAATGAGTGCGGCCCGGTGTCGGTCGGCACCGTCAGGGAGTCACCGATGCGCAGTTGGTTTCGATACGCCAACGGATCGGAGATGACGATGTCGCCGCGCTCAAACGCCGGCCACGTGACTGCGGGATCACCTGCAACCAGGTCATCGGTAACGTGGCCGTTACGTGGCAGCTGTACAGCGGACAAGGCAACCGGTCCTTGGGGCAGCTCGACGGTCACATTCCTGCTCATCCCGTAATCGACGACCCCGCGCGTGGCAATCATCGACTTCACCAGCTCGCTGTCGATCTTCCTTTCCGGCCGTCCAGCGCCGGGACCTGGAGCTGTCACGTAGATATCAGCACGCAGAGTCTGCCCGAGCCAATCACGGAGCGACTCACGAAAGCTCTCCACCATGATGGAAACGCCGATCATGGCCGCCAACGCCATCCCCAGTGCGGCTACCGCGACACCGGTGCGACTGAGAGATGCGGCAACATCGCCGAACAGCAGGCGGGCAATGGGGCTGAAGCGGCCGGCAAAACGAGCGCACAGCTGAGCCAACACTCTCAGGACCGCAGGCGTCACGGTGGCGGCGCTCGTCAGAAGAAGAAACAAAGCGGCAAATCCCGCAAACAGATTCCGGCCGGAGGTGACGGCTACGATGCCGGACGCAACAGCCAGTCCACCACTGGTAAACAAAAGCTTTCGCGCCAGCGTGACCGCACGCGCTTCGAGAACGGATCGCCGCAGACCGAGCTGGGGAGCACTGCCAGCGACCTCGAGCGCAGGCAGCCACGCGCCCACGAGCGCAGTCCCCAAACCCGCCACCAACGCCTTCAATACGGAGCTCGCCGGCAGAACGGTCTCGTTGACGGCAACCACAAAATACAGGTCGTTGATCGTCCGTGAGACGAGCTGCACGAGGCCGTGACCGATCGCGCCTCCCAACAGCAACCCGATCCCGGCGCCCACGAGGCCGAGGATCGTGGCCTCAGTGAGGACAATGGCAAATACGTCGCCGCGGGTCGCGCCCAGGGCCCGCAGAATGCCGATGATCCGGCGCCGCTGCACGACCGCGAAACTGATTGCGCCGTAGATCAGCAAAGTGCTCACCATCAATGCCAACAGGCTCATGGCCTGCAGGTTGGTGGTGAAGGCAGCAGTCATGTCGATGCTCTGTTGGGCGCGCCCCCGGGCTTTTTCGAGCCGGACGCCCGGCGGCAGACTACCGCGCAACTGCGCGGCGGTCGCATCATCCGCACGTACATCAATCCGTGACAACTTGCCGAGGGACCCCAACCATTCCTGAGCCTGCGCAATATCGGTCACTACCAGCGAGTCATACCCTGCCTGACCCGCCGGCACCGTGCTGATCAACATCGCCGCAAAGCTCCGTCCATCCACTTCCAGCCCGAAAGTCTGGTTGACGCGCAGCCCGAGCTGCCGGGCCGTCGTATCGGACATCACCACGGCGCCAGGTTGAGTAAACCACCCGAGCGCATGGCCCACGCCATGCCCGGACCCATCGAGACTCGCACTGGCGAATGGATCGATGCCTATGAGCTGCATCGTCCGCTCTCCAACGACGACGTATCCTTCCACTACAGGTGCAACCGTCGGCAGGCGTTTGCGGATACCAACATACAGCCTCTCATCGATACCCTGCGCTCCACCCACGATCGAGTGCGTCGCAGCGCCGTTGACCGCCTGCATCGACAACTGGAACGCACGGCCCGCGCTCGCCGTTGCGATATCAACCGCGATGATCGTTCCCACACCCACGGACAGGCCAACGAGCGCCAGGATGAGTTGCGCGGGATGGCGCAACAGATGCCGGATGCTGGACGCCCACAGAAGTGACATCAGGGCGAAACTTCGTGAAGACGTCCGTCCCGCAGCTCCAGCATGCGATCCGCCGAACGGGCTAGTGCTGTGTCATGAGTAACAATCACCAACGTGGCGCCGCGCTGCCGGGTCAGTGACAGCAACACAGGCAGCACCTGCCGCGCGGTTTCCTCATCGAGATTTCCGGTCGGCTCGTCAGCCAACAGAACCGGCGGCCGATGCACGAGCGCTCGCGCGATCGCGACCCGCTGTTGTTCGCCACCCGACAATGTATCCACGAGGCTGTGAAGCCGATTCCCGAGCCCGACCTCATTCAGAATCGCAACGCTCCGCTCACGTGCTGGCGCTCCACGCACGCCATTGAGCTCCAATACCAGCCGGACGTTTTCCTCCACATCCAGGGTCGGCACGAGGTTGAAGAACTGATAGACAAAACCAATGTTCTTGCGGCGGAACAACGTCAAATGCGGCTCTGTCAGCGCGGTGACATCGAGACCATCGATGCTCACCGTCCCGCTGTCGGGACGATCGATGCCGCTGATGAGATTCAGCAATGTGGATTTGCCCGAGCCGCTGCGTCCGATGACAGCCACCACCTCGCCATCGGCAAATTCAGCATCCGCATGATCGAGAACACGATGCTCCCGCTCACCTTCACGGAAGCTGCGACACAGATTCTCAACGCTCAGCACCGACATTGCTCCAGCTGAAGTCGCCGTTCCGCGACTCGTACTCAAAAAATTTCCCAACAGCAAGCAGAAAGACACCGCAGGTGACTTTCTGCCGTCAAATCAGCGAAACTGTCGCCGCTGCGGTTTTCCCTGTCGTGCTTGCCTGCACGGCCCGCGAGCCCGAGGTGCCTCATGAATGCTGCTGTTGGTCCCAGGAAGGTAATTGCGCAGGAGCGCTTCTTCCACAATACGGCAATTGCCGTTGCCATGCTGCTCGGCTGCGCGCCCTCAGCCTGGTCACAGGCTCCAGCCGACCAGGCCTCGCAGCCTGCAAAGGCCCCCACTTCCACCGCGGCACCTTCTGCCGCTCAGCCGAAAAAGCCAGCCGCCGCGGCGGCCGCTCCCGGAGGTGCATCCGACGTGAAAGCTCCCACCAACGCAAAGGCACAGGCCAGCTACAGCATCGGCGTTTCGATGGGCGATCAGCTCCATCATCTCGGCCTCACGGGCGACTCCATCGTGACGGAGCGCCTAAGCCAGGGGTTGCGCGACGCGCTCTCCGGCAAGGTTGCAATGTCGCCGCACGATCAGGAAAACATCGCGTCCTTCCTGAAGACCACCCGTGACTCACTGGCCGACACCAACCGCGCTGCCGCCAAAGCTTTCCTGGCGCAGAACGGCAAGAAGCCGGGTATTGTGACGACGGCGAGCGGCCTCGAGTATCACGTGGTTACCGAAGGCAGCGGCGCGCCGCCCAAGTCCACGGACGAAGTGACCGTGAACTACAAGGGCTCCCTGCTGGATGGAACCGAGTTCGACAGTTCCTACAAGCGCGGACAACCCGCGACCTTCCCGGTCAATGGTGTCATCACGGGCTGGCAGGAAGCGCTGGTACTGATGAAGCCGGGCTCGAAGTGGGAGCTGTTCATTCCGCCGAACCTCGCTTATGACGTCAACTCACCGCCGGCCATTCCGCCGGGCTCGCTGCTCAAGTTCGAAGTCGAGCTGATCAAGGTGAAACAGCCGGCGCCGGCCACACCGGGCGCGCAGGTTCCAAAATCTCAATAGGGCCGGGGCTCAATGAGGCCGGGGCTCAATAAAAGCCGCGCCTCAATGACGCGTTGATCTCACGCCGGTCCCTTCTCGGGGCCGGCGTTGGCGCCCGGCATGAAACGCATGTGCTTGGTAACGCCCATGCGCGACAACTCCCGCAACAGGCCATCGGCCAGATCCTTATAGGTCGTCCGGTCAAACAGCGGCGCCGCTCCCCAGTTGTAGGACCAGGGGTGGTCATTCCGGTGCTTTTCAGGCTCGTCGGCGTAACGCGGGATGACGTGCGTATGCAGCGCCGGCTCCTTGTTGCCGAAAATCGCGTAGTTGATGCGCACCGCCCCTGTCACCTTCAGGATCGCATCGCCCAGCCGGCTGACATCCTGCATGTAGGCCGCACGTTCCTGCGCACCCAGCGAGTTCAGTGTCGGCACCACCGGGTCGGGCAACAAAAGCGCGCAGCCCTTCAGGAACTGTCGCTCCCCGAACAGCGCCCAGCCTGAATACAACCGCGCAATGACCCGCGGCTCACGACCTTCCCGCGCCGCCGCAACCAGCCGGTGGATCTCGGTTTCCACTTCGGCCGCTGATTCGTTTTTCATGGCTTCCGCTACCTCACTCCTGCCAGGAGCGCACCCTGCCTGTATCAATGTGGACGAAGTTTGAACGCGGATAGAACCCAACGCCACCGCGCCTGGCGGCCAGCGCCAACTCGTGGAGCCGAGGCAGTGGACAACCCTCGAGGCGGACATCAATGGCATGCCCCTCCATGTGCTGGCTTTTCTCCGCGACCGCGTGCCCCGCGGCGCGCAGCTTCGCATTGGTCCCGGGCGAACGGTAGCCCGAAATCACTTCGTATTTCGCCGGTACGCCGCAGGCACTTGCCAGGTCTGTCAACTGCATGAACAATCCGAAATCCATGTCGTGCTCTTCGTTTACCCGGTAGTCGCGCAGGAGATGCCGCAACGCGGCGAGAGCATCCGGAGCCATATCGTACGCGTCGTGGAAAGTTACAGTCAGCTTCTCGCCGCCGTGCAGATTCGTCAGTTCGAGCCGGCGCTCGTCGGTAACCAGTGCTGCAGCGGCAACTACCGCCAACAGTAGCGTCATAGGGGGGTAACACTCCCCTCATCTCCCGGCTTGGTGTTGACGGCGACGACAGTGGCCTTGGGAAAGAAGTTGAACTCCGAGGCACTGGCCCACGTGTATGCGCCCATGGCGCGTCCCACGATCAGATCCCCGGCCTTCATCTCAGGCAACATCAGGTTCTCGGCAATGACGTCGATGCTGTCGCAGGTGGGACCTGCCAGCACGGACGGCAGCCGCTCCGGACTATCACGCAGAGGCTCGACCGGATAGCGCGCGTGATCGTAGAGCTGTCCGCTGTAGGAACCGTAAAGACCGTCATCCAGGTAATACCACCAGTGACCCTCGCGCTTCGCGCGACCCATCACTGAGGCAACACCGATTGTCGAAGGGCCAACAATGAAGCGGCCCGGCTCGGCGAGGACCCGCACCCTTTTGGGCAACTTCGTCAATTCCTCACGGATGGGCTGACAGAACCGACTGATGTCCTGGACCGGCTGCGCGTAGTCGATCGGGAAGCCGCCGCCGATGTCGAGTGTGTCGAATGCGCCGAGCTTCTCCCGGCGGGCAGCCGCCATCAACTTCACACAGGCATTCAACGCCTCCACGTGCTTGGCGGAATCGGCCGCCTGCGAGCCAACGTGGAAAGATAACCCGCGCACTTCGACGCCGACCTCGGCGGCGACACGCGCAAGGCTCAACAGATCTTCCGGATCGCAGCCAAACTTGCGCGACAGATCGCACACCGCACCCGGGCTACGGAAGGAAACCCGCAGCAACAGCTCCGTGCTGTCGGTGTAGCGGGCAAACTTCCGCACTTCATCAGGATTGTCGGCGACGAAAGTACGCACACCGAAATTCACGGCGTTGCGGATATCCTGATCGCGTTTGATGGGATGTGTATGGATACAGCGCTTGGGATCCGCGCCCAGCCGATGAACCAGGTGAACCTCACCCGTGGTCGCGAGATCCAGAAAGCCGCCCTCCTCCATCACTGTCGTCACGACAGCTGGATGGGGCATCGGCTTCAGTGCGTAGTGCAGGTCGACCCCGGGCAGCGCCTTACGCAGTTTCCGGTACTGGACCCGGACTCGCTCGCAGTCGACGATCAGCAACGGCGAGCCAAATTCCTTCACCAGGCGGCGGATGTGGGCGGGCTGGAAGGGGTCGATAAATCGGGGACGCTGTTTTCGGCTTGGCATAGGGTTCATTGTTAGAAAAACGTGACGGCGTGACAAGGGATGAGGACCAGTTCTGCTACATTCTCGGCCGCATGACTCCCTCTACCGTGCCGCAAGATCCGCGCCGCGAGCTGGAAATGCTCCTCGCCTCGCGCTTCGCGCTCATCGTGATCGAATCCCGCGAAGAAGCGCGTGTGCTCTCGCTCGTGCGCGAATCGAGCCTGAAAGCCCGCCGCGGACGTGGCTGGGGAGTATTTCAATGGACTGTGACGGAAGGGTTGCAGCGGATCGATGTCGACATGGGGGCTCCGCAGCGCATGCTCGCCGAGCCGCCCCAGCTTCTGCGCCACCTCAAGGCGACGCCGATGCCCGGCATCTATGTGCTCCTCGACTTCCATCCGTATCTGTCGGATCCCATCAACGTCCGTATGTTGAAGGACGTTGCCCAGGGCTACGGCCAGGTCGAACGGACCATTGTCCTCATGAGCCACGAGGTCACGCTGCCCGAGGAGCTCGAGAGCTTTGCAACGCGGCTGCACCTCGCGCTGCCGACTCTCAACGAGCGACAGATGATTGTGAAGCGCGTGGCCCAGGAATGGTCGAAAGCCAATCCGGGACACACGGCGGTCATCGAGCCGGATGCTCTGATCAAACTCGTCGACAACCTGGCTGGTCTCACGGCCGGCGATGCCGAGCGTCTCGTGCGCCAGGCCATATTCGACGACGGCGCGCTGACGATGTCGGATCTGCAGGGCGTGCTGGCGGCCAAGTATCAACTGCTCAACCGCGGCGGCACGTTGTCGTATGAGCCTGACACTGCGAAGTTTGCCGATGTCGGCGGGATGCAGAACCTGCGCCACTGGCTGACGAGCCGTAAGCCTGCCTTTGATGGCAACGCGCCGGAGTTGGATCCGCCCAAGGGCGTACTGCTGCTGGGCGTGCAGGGTTGCGGCAAAAGCCTGGCGGCGCGCGCCGCCGCGGGCATCTTCGGCGTGCCGTTGCTGCGGCTGGATTTCGGCGCGCTCTACAGCAAGTGGCATGGCGAATCCGAAAAGAATCTGCGCGAATCGCTCACTGCCGCCGAAGCACTTTCGCCGTGCGTGTTGTGGATCGACGAGATCGAGAAAGCGCTCGCGGATGGCGAGGGTGACAGTGGTACTTCGCGGCGCGTGCTCGGCACTTTTCTCACCTGGCTCGCCGAACAACGCTCGCGGATATTCGTGGTCGCCACGGCCAATGACATCTCGTCGCTGCCGCCGGAGTTGATTCGCAAGGGCCGGCTCGATGAGATTTTCTTTGTTGATCTGCCGGATGAAGCCGCGCGGGCCGCGATCCTCGCCATCCACGCGCGCAAGCGTTCGGTGCAGCTCACTCCACAGGAAGTGCTGGCTCTCGCGAAACGCAGCGCGGGCTTCTCGGGAGCCGAGCTCGAGCAGGCGATCGTGGCCACGCTCTACAGCTCACGTGCCAGCGGCCAGCCCGTCAGCGCGGCGGCCATTGCGCAGGAGCTGAAAACAACGAAGCCGTTATCGGTGGTGATGGCGGAAAAACTCGAAACGTTGCGCGCGTGGGCGCAGGAACGAACGGTGCCTGCGAACTAGGGCAACACGGCCATGGCGCCGGTGTCCCCGCCCTCTTTGACACTGGACGCTGCCCGCATCAGACGATCACGGATCGCGTCCCACTTCTCGCCCTCGGGTACATCCTGGACGAGAATCTGTTGGCATCCGGCCTTGTCCAGCGTCCGCAGGTTTGCGTAGAGGTCGTGACCATACTGCTCCGGACGGCGTCCGGCGTTGATCCACGTGACGTACTTGTGTGATTTGAGAGGCAACCGCTGAGCCAGCACCGCGATCCGGCGACCTCCCTCCGAAAGGGAGGCTGCGTGCGCATCAATCTCACCGGCCGCCACGATCGTCATCTGAGTCGTTGGGGCATAGTGCGATGAAGTGCTACCGGGAACCCGCGGCGACTCTGTGTTCGCGCCGATCAAAAGCTCGTCGCCGATCACGGTTCGGATCTGTCCCGCGGTAACAGCGCCCGGGCGCAGCAGCCGCACACTCGCGCCTTCGAACGTGATGATGGTGGACTCGAGACCGATCTGCGTCTCGCCGCCATCGAGAATCGTATTCACGGAATCGCCCAACTCATCGCGAACGTGCTCCGCGCGCGTGGGCGACAACCTGCCGTAGCGATTCGCGGAAGGCGCCGCAATGCCGCCACCAAATGCAGTCAACAGCTGTTGTGCCATCGGATGGGACGGCACGCGGATGGCGACCGTATCCTGGCCACCGGTCACAACATCATGAACGTTGGCCGCCCGCGGCATCACCATCGTGAGGGGGCCGGGCCAGAACCGCTCGGCAAGCTTGTTCGCAGCTTCCGGAACCTCCCGCACCCAACGGTGCAGGAAGCGTGGGCTATCCAGGTGGACGATGACAGGGTGATCGGCTGGCCGGCCCTTGGCAGCAAAAATCTTGCGCACCGCCGCCGGATTCTGGGCATTTGCGCCCAGTCCGTACACGGTCTCGGTGGGAAAAGCCACGAGCTCACCGTCACGCAGGGCCTGTACGGCGGTGTCGATCTCAACCTGGGTAGCTCTGACAACTCGAACCATAGTCGCGAATTCTACCAGCCATCCATGAACGGGTATGGTTAGTTGGGCGCAGAAAGTGCGACCGGGGGCGCGACGGCCATCGCAAGTTCTTGCAAAGTCAGGGGCGCGCAGCCTTCCGCGTTGTTGGCCGCCAGCACGTAGACGTCGCGATGGGCCGACAGGGCCCGTTGCACCAGGCCTGTAATACGGCTGCGGCTGAGCTTATCGGGCTCCAGGATACGATTGAATGGAGCAAAGCGCGCACCCGCGCGCTCGTAGTCATCTCCCTGCTGAAGCATCCAGCGGATGATCAGGGGACCGGTTCCTCCTTCGGTCACCTGATTGTCGACCGGCGGCATGCGCGAATGGACGGTCGAGCAATGCACCGCGCCACTCGCGGCCAGCGCGGCCTCATAGCCCGGGCCCAGGATTTCCGGATCGCGCAGCTCGAGGGTGTAGAGCGGCCCGCGCGGTAACGTCGACAGGAATTCCCCGAGCTGGGCGACAAACGTCTCGGGTCGATGGGTATAGCGATATCCCAACGGTGAAAACTGAAACAGGACGGCGCCGAGCTTCGTTCCAAACGCCTTCATCAGGGGCCTGATAACTGCACGCTCCGCGAAGGAGGCGTCCAGGAATACCGGCTCGATCCCCCGTTGTCGGGCCCTTGGAGTATCCGGGGCGGTCGTCAGCCCTGTGTAGGCCTTCACCACGAACCGAAAGTCCTCTGGGACCTGGGCCGCCTGTTGGGCCAGCAACTCCACGTCCGGAGGCTTGTAGAACGTGCTGTCGACGTTGAGAGCGTTGAGGAGTGGATGTTGGGCATAAGCGCGCAGTCCGTGGCGCGCCAGCACGGAGACCTTGTACTGCTCCGCGTAAACGATGCCTGCCCATCCTGGGAACGACAGGCTCGAGGTGCCCATGTGGAGGTTTTTCGGCAGCCGCTTCGCAACCCGCAGGACCTCGGGGGAAGGCACCGCCGGACGCACAATCTGCGCATCCGGCGGCGGGCCACCAAACATGTCCGACTGGGTCGTCGTGCGGGCCTACTCCAGGGCTTTGCGCTCCCAGCCCGACGCGGAATGGGTCAGCTCGTAGGCGGGGAAATAGTGTTTGTCGAGCTTCAAGGTGATCACTTCGGGCGCATTGTTCCAGGTGATCGTCTTCAGGCGCACGGAGGCCCGGTCCGGGCGGCCCGTGACAGCCTTCAGGAAAGCATCGAGGTCCGGTGTCGGGGTGCCATCGACTTCCACGATCCGGCGGCCTGGATACAAGCCATACCGGGTCGCCGGCGAGCCGTAGGAGAAGTACCCGACATACACGCCGACAGGGGGGATGCCACGTTGTGCGCTCATCGCACGATGCGGTGATTGCAGGGTGGCGCCCGCCCATTCAACCAACCTGTCGATATCGACTCCGGGCAACTGCATCGTGTCGACATCCAGTGTCTGCACACTGTTGCCGCGCCAGACAGTCACCTTGACAGTGTCACGTTCCGCCGCCGCACGCTCAACTTCCCTGAATTGCGTTACGGTCTCACCATCGATCGCGAGCACCAGGTCACCCTGTTGGAGTACCTGGGACGCGGGCGTGCCACCCACCACGCGCACGACCGTCAACACCTGGCGCTGTGTGGGGTTCTTCTGAGACAGCTTCTGCACCCACTCATCCGGCAGGCCGATCTCGCGCGCGGTGGCCAGAGGCTGCACGGCAAATTCCGCCTCGAGTGAATGCAGCGGCTTGTCGGTCCTGACACGGTTGAGCATGTCAGCGACGAGATCGATGGGCACGCCACGGTTGTCCTGGGCAATCTCGCGGCCGCTTTCATACGCGAAGCTCGACCAAAGGCCGAGCACGTTGCCGGCTTTGTCCGTGAGCACACCATCGAAGTCGAGCGGCGGATTCACCAACTGCACGGCTTCCAGGTTGCTGTCGCGGAAACGCATGGTGCGTGACAACGGCAGTTCCAGTGGATCGATGCTCGCAATTTCCGTATTGCGCGAGCGCAGCGCACTGTCCGCACCGAGACCCACCACCCAGATGGATTCACCGGCGGAGAGATCCCGGACAGCCAGCTTGGCTGACTTGACCGGAGTGCTGCCGATCAACTTCGGGTCGTACGCCACCATCGCGAGGTTGTGCTGGGGATGGATGTAAACAACCCGGCCCGGAACCTGAACAGTGCCCGCGAGAGTAATCGTCACATCGCCGATACCAACGGGAACGGTGTTGCGGTCGACAACCACCAGGCCGCGCTGCGCGTCCACGATGAGGCCGGTGCCGTGATAGTTGCGCTCAGTGATGCCGGATACCGAGTACGGCATGTCGAAAGCCACCATCGCCAGCGACGGCGCCAGCGCTTCGAGGCGTGGATCCTTGTATTTCGGGAATTCCGTTGACGAAACCTTGATCGGCTTCGGCGCGGGACCCGCGGCCAGGTCCTGGCAATCCCACAGTCCCGCGCGGTCATCGCGCTCACAGTGATGAGCGGGGAACCAACGCCGGTCCATGCGAATCGAGCGCAACTGACTGCCGTTGGGATCATCGATGGTGATGAAGCGCACCGTGGAACGGTCGCCATCACCCAGTTGCGCGATGTGCTGCTCGACATCGGCCAGCGTGTTGACCTGCTTGGAATCCATCGCGGTAATCACCGCGCCGCGCGGCACCCCTGCCGCCGCGAACATGTAGCCGGGGTTCGCGACATAGACGCCCCGCACCGGGACGTTGAAATGGCGCGCCTGTTGATACGACAACGCATTCAGCACCGCATCGCCGAATTCCGCGTAGGCACTGGGCGTGATGGCGTGCAGGTCGCCGACCGGCAGCCTGGCGGAGACAGGTTTGCCACCGCGTTCGAGCTCCAGGGTAATCTGGCCGCCGACACTGTTATCTATCGTGTCATCCAGCGGCTCGAACTGAGTCACATACTTGCCGTTGACCTTGACCAGCACGTCACCGGGTTGCAGCACGTTCTCACTGGGCGAACCCGGCAGCACCTCGGTGACTACCAACATGCCGGTGAACTGCGGGAAGTTCTTGCGAACCACGGCCTCGGTCGATGCATTCAGGCCCAACCGTGTCAGCTCGTCATACGGGGTGTAGTTGAAAACCGTGTACAACGTGCCGCGCGTAACCGGCTTGCCCTGTTGTATCAACTCGAGCGCGCGGCGGACCCGGCCGAGCGGCAGATAGAAGCTGGAGGCATTGCCGTTCGCACCGCCCGCGTTGAGCGCGACGACGCGGCCGCGGATGTCGATGACCGGCGATCCCGAGGAGCCGCCGGAAGTACCGGATGCGGCCTGGTAATAGAACGTGTTGAAGTCGTTGTACTTCGCGATCCCGTATTCAGGAGCATCGCGATCGAGCCGGGCCAGGGTGCCGGCGAGGATGGAGAGTTGCTCACCGGCGTTGTTGCCGACGACGCGGATTTCGCGGCCGATCTGAGCCCCTTCCGGATACAGGGCGAGTGCCTTCGGCTTGATGAAATGCAATTTGCTGGGGTCGTAACGGTACAGCCCGAAGTCGTGCACGGGGTCACGATAGACTGGATAAAGCTGCACTTCCTCGCGATTGAGGAAAGTGGCTTCGGCCGTCACGGGCCCCGGGGTCACCACGTGCCGGTTGGTCAGAATGAGACCGCGCTCGGCATCGACCACGAACCCGGTCGCCTGCGCCGTTGCATTCCACTCGGTATCAAAGGCGCGGGTGGCATCCACATCAATCGACACAACACTGCTGGCAATCCGCTCGAGGGTCACCGCCCAGTCGGGATTTCCCTCGACAGCGGCAGCCTGCTGTGCAACCTGCGCATTCTGCTCCGCGGCAGCCGGTGGCGGCGTGGTCGGAGACTGGACGGGGAGCGGAGTCGACGGCCCCTGTTTCGCAGGTTCCTGTACAGCCGCTGTTGTCCTGGCCGGTGGGGGGTCGCGCGCTTCGCACAGAGGGGAGAGACAAAGAATGAGGGACAGCCAAAGCAGTCTCGAAGAGCGCATAGGACTCCTGAAGTTGAGGGCCCACGGCGCCCCGGCCCCGTAGTTTACCGGCCGAGCAGAACGAGCAGCCAGACCGTGCCCAGCAGAAACAGCGACATGAGTACGGCGGCCGAGCCAATATCCTTGGCCAGGCCGGCGAGAACGTGCCTTTCGAAGCCGATCCGGTCGACCGTCGCTTCGATGGCACTGTTGATGAGCTCCACCACCAGGGTGAGCAGCATCGGGGCGATGAGCAGGGCGCGTTCCACACCCGTGTGGCCGAGCCACAGCGCCAAAGGTATGACGACTACGGCGAGAGCGAGTTCCTGGCGGAAGGCGGCTTCCTCGCGGAAGGCCCCGCGCAGGCCACGAATGCTCGCGCCGAGGGCGCGCCACATGCGGGTGGCGCCCCTGGGCTTGAATCGATCTATGACTACGCTGTCGGCTTCCATCTCAAATCCAGTTGCTTCGCCGCCCGAACGTCGTCGAGCCGCCGCACCGGCATGGTATGCGGTGCGCTCGTCACCCGCTCGGGTTCCTGCTCGGCCTCCTGCTGGATCTGAGTCATGGCGCTCACGAATGCGTCCAGAATGTCCTTGCTCTCGGTTTCCGTCGGCTCGATCAACAGGCATTCCGGCACCAGCAACGGGAAATAGGTGGTTGGCGCATGGAACCCATGGTCGAGGAGACGCTTGGCGAAGTCCATGGCTGTCACATCGAGTTCACGTGCCTGGCGCTTGAGGGTGATGATGAACTCATGACTCGCCCGGCGGGAAGGGTACGCCGCGTCAAAACCTGCATTTTTCAACCTCGACAGCAGGTAGTTGGCGTTGAGAGTCGCAAATTCACCCACCTGGCTCATGCCCTCACGGCCCAGCATCCGCATGTAAATGTAGGCTCGCAGCAGCACGCCTGCGTTGCCCATGAACCCTGACAGACGGCCGATGGACTGGGGGAGATCCTTCTCGGCGAGCCAGCGGTACTGAATGTCCTCCGCCTGCGCAGGCAACTGCCTGCTCATCGTCGGCCCGGGGCAATCCACGTTGGATTGCCCGGTCGTCGCATGCGACGACCCCAGCCCCACGATCGGAATCGGCAGGAACGGCCGCAAACGCGCGCTTACACCCACCGCTCCCGCGCCCGGGCCTCCGCCTCCATGTGGCGTGGAGAACGTCTTGTGGAGGTTCATGTGAATGACGTCGAAGCCCATGTCACCAGGCCTGACTTTCCCCAGGATGGCATTCAGGTTGGCCCCGTCGTAGTACAGAAGACCACCGGCGGTATGAACGATCCGGGCAACCTCCTCGATGCGCCGCTCAAATACTCCCAGGGTCGACGGGTTGGTCAACATAATGCCCGCCGTGTTCGGGCCGACGGCGGCCTTCAGAGCCTCGACGTCGATATCACCCTCGTCGTTGACAGGGATCTCGCGAACGACGCACCCGCACATGGTTGCCGTTGCCGGGTTGGTCCCGTGTGCCGCTTCCGGAACGATGATCTCGTTGCGGGCCAGATCGCCCCGCGAGCGATGGTAGGCACGGATCATCGCCACCCCGGCAAACTCACCGTGAGCACCGGCCATGGGGCTCAATGCAACACCCTGCATGCCGGTGACTTCCTTCAACATCTCCTGCAGCTCGTACATGCAGGCCAGGAAGCCCTGGCCATGTGACTCGGGTGCGAGCGGATGCCGGCCCAGGAACTCGGGCAGCATCGCGTACTGGTTACAGGCTTTCGGGTTGTACTTCATCGTGCACGACCCCAGCGGGTAGAAGTGCGTGTCGATGGAGAAGTTGAGATGCGACAGGCGTGTGAAGTGCCGCACAGTCTCGAGCTCGCTCACCTCCGGCAGGACCGCCCGACGGGTACGCCGCAACTGTTGGGGCAGATCCGCGGTGGCGGACGCCGGCAACTCTTCGGGCCACTGGTCCGTGGCGCCGCGCCCCGGATGCGAATATTCGAAGATCACCTTCTCGTGGTTTTTCTCTTGGGTTCGCATAGGTAATCCTTCAGGCAGCACGCACGGCGGACTGCATGGCATCGCCGAGCGCCGTGACATAACTATTGATGTCGCTCAGCGACTTGGTCTCGGTTGCGCAGACGAGCAGCGCATAACCCAACTCGGGGAACGAGTCGGACAGGTCCAGGCCGCCCAGGATTCCGCGGCTCGCGAGTGATGTCAGGATGGGTGCCACCGGGCGGTCGAACAACAGGACGGTCTCGTGGAAGAACGGACCCGCGAACGCACGACGCACTCCCTTTACTGCAGTCAGGGCCGCCACGAGATCCTTGGCACGGGCATGCGAGGCTGCGGCTGTCCGCTCGAGGCCTGTCGAGCCCATCAATGACATATAGATCGTGGCTGCCGTCACCAGGAGGCCCTGGTTCGTACAGATGTTGGAGGTCGCCTTGGCACGGCGGATGTGCTGCTCCCGGGCCTGCAGAGTCAGGGTGAAGCCTGGGCGACCGTTGAGATCCACTGTGCGGCCTACGATTCGCCCCGGCATCTGTCGGACATACTCCGTGCGGGTGGTCATGAATCCGAAGTACGGACCGCCTGAAGACAGCGGAACACCGAGAGGTTGGCCGTCACCGACGACGATGTCAGCCCCTTTGCCCTGCGTCCCCCACTCGCCGGGCGGACGTAACAGCGCCAGCGAGGTGGGATTCACTACCGCGATAACGAAGATGCCGTGGGAATGTGCCCAATCGGTGATCGCATCGACATCCTCGAGCTGGCCGAAGAAGTTCGGCTGTTGGACAACGACCGCCGTGATGTCCTCACCCTCGTACTTCTTCAAGGCATCGAGCGAGGTGAGCCCACTCTCGGGGCTGAAAGCAACCTCCTCGAACCGCACGCCCTGGTTGCCCGCCGTTGCCACGGCGACGCGGCGATAGATTGGATTCACCGTGCGCGGAACGAGGACGCGAAGAGACTTCGACTTGCGATTAGCGCGAACCGCCATGAGACTCGCTTCAGCAACGGCCGATGCGCCGTCGTACAGCGAGGCATTGGAGACATCCATGCCGGTCAGGCTCGCGATCATCGACTGATACTCATAGATGAGCTGCAGCGTGCCCTGGCTCGCCTCAGCCTGATATGGCGTGTAGGCGGAGTAGAACTCACCGCGGGTCGTGATTGCCCAGACCGCGGAAGGGATGTGATGCTCGTAGGCTCCGGCACCGATGAAGCACAGCGGCCGTCCATCGGCGCGCGCGCGTTCGCTCATGAGCCGCCCGACCTGCATCTCATTGAGTCCAACCGGGACGCCGTTCAGTGACTTCACGCGCAGGTTGGCCGGAATCTCATCGAACAATTGCTCGATGCTCGACACGCCGATCGTCGCGAGCATGGCCTCGACGTCAGCGGGGGTATGTGGAATGAACGCCATCAGGCGGCCTCCGTCTGCAACAACTTCTGATATTCGGCCGCTGACATCAGCTCCGCCGTCGCGGCGCCCTGGGCGGGACGCAGGCGCATCAGCCAACCCTTCCCATAAGGATCGTTGTTGACCGCTTCCGGTTCCGCGGCGAGCCCCGGGTTTCCCTGGGTAACAACACCTGCGACGGGGGAGTACACATCCGATGCGGCTTTTACCGACTCAACCACCGCGGCAGGATCACCTACCTTCACCGTCTTGTCGGTATCGGGCACCTCCACGAAGACCAGATCGCCGAGAGCGTGTTGGGCGTGATCGGTGATCCCGATTTCGACGGTGCCATCGGGCAGGCGTCGGACCCACTCGTGAGTCTTTGTGTACTGCAGATCGGGAGGAACATTGCTCATGCGAAACTACTCCGGGTTTCATTTGTCAATTTGGAGGGTCGACTTGCCGAATCGTACAAACGGGGGCTTCACCACCCGTGCGTTGAGATGCTTGCCGCGGATGTCGACCTGCACGTGCTGCAGGGCGCCAGCGGGGACCCGCGCGAGCGCGATCGAGCGCTCGAGAGTTGGAGAGAACGAGCCACTGGTTATTTCGCCAGGCCCGCTGGGCGTCAAAACCTGCTGATGGCTGCGTAGCACGCCGCGCTCCTCGAGCAACAAGCCCACCAGTTGTTTTGAAGGCGTGAGGTTCTCCAGTGCCGAACGGCCGATGAAGCGACGCTCGGCGGGCTCCATCGCCACTGTCCACGCCAGGCCCGACTCGAAGGGATGCGTTTTTTCATCCATGTCGTTGCCATACAGGTTCATTCCGGCCTCGAGCCGGAGCGTGTCGCGCGCACCGAGACCACACGATGCAACTCCCGCGGCATTCAACTCGCGCCATACGCGCACGGCGTCCCCGGCAGGAATCATGATTTCGAAGCCGTCCTCGCCGGTATAGCCGGTGCGGGCCACGAACCAGTTGCCGACCCTTGCGGCAAAAAAAGGCCCCAGTGCCATCGCAGCATCCGCCGCGGAACCTGACAGCAGGGACGCGGTCTTCGCACGCGCTTCGGGACCTTGAATCGCCAGCATGGCAAGGTCGGTCAACTCGGTGACCGAGACATCAAACTGGGCGCTTTGCTGGCGGATCCACACGAGGTCCTTATCTCGCGTGCCTGCGTTGACCACGAGCCGGAACCAGGTGTCGGTGAGGAAATAGACGATGAGATCGTCGAGAACACCGCCTCCCTCACTGAGCATGCAGGAATACAGTGCCTTGCCAGGACGAGTGAGCTTCGCGACATCGTTCGCGAGCAGATGCCGCAGAAATTCCCGTACCCGGGTGCCTTTGAGGTCGATCGGGCACATGTGGGAGACATCGAACACACCCGACGCGCGGCGGACGGCGTGGTGCTCCGTGATCTGCGAGGAATACTGGACCGGCATGTCCCAACCGCCGAAGTCGACGATGCGGGCGCCAAGTTCCTGGTGAAGCTCAAAAAGCGGGGTTTTGTGTCCCATCGGGTCCTCCAAGAGAATAGCCAGCACTGTGTATGCACGTGCCGCCCTTCTGTCCTTGGACCTGAGAGATCAGACGCTTTGGTACGCGCCGCTCCCCTTCGGTGGGTGCCCTCTATCTGATTGAATAGAAGTCACCACTCTCCAGAGCCCGCTCGAGGCACCTCTTATGTCTATTGAGGTGCCCACTGAGGTCTGCCGTCCTGTTGCCTGAGCGTTTCCGGGCGGAAACTTGCGCCTTCGGCGTTCCGGTCAATAACCGGACTCTCTCCGGACAGACCTCTGCAGCGAGCGGCGCGATCATAGCATGTAGAATAGAGACCACTCATTTCCGACCCTCTATCTAATACTTATGGCACCCCCACGCAGAAAATCCGTTCAGGTTTCGGTTGGCTCCGTCCGAGTCGGCGGCACTGCACCCATTGTCGTGCAGTCGATGACGAACACTGACACGGCCGATATCGAAGGCACCGTAGAGCAGATCAAGGCACTCGCACGCGCGGGCTCCGAAATCGTGCGCGTCACCGTCAACACGAGCGAAGCCGCCGCCGCCGTCGCACCCATTCGGGATCGACTCGCGCAACTGGGAGTCAATGTCCCGATCGTGGGTGACTTTCACTTCAACGGTCACAAGTTGCTTCGTGAGCATCCGTCCTGTGCGCAGGCCCTGGCAAAGTATCGAATCAACCCGGGCAATGTGGGTCGCGGCAGCAAGCGCGATCCACAGTTCGTGGAAATGATCGAGATGGCCTGTCGCTACGACAAACCGGTGCGCATCGGCGTGAACTGGGGAAGCCTGGATCAGGACCTGCTCGCCCGGTTGATGGACGAGAACAACGCACGCCCCGAGCCACTCAGTGCCCAGGAAGTGATGCGCAACGCCGTCGTGACATCCGCTATCGAAAGCGCACAGCGCGCTGAGGAAGCGGGCATGCGGCACGATCGAATCATCCTCTCGGCGAAAGTCAGTGGCGTGCAGGACCTCATCGCGATCTACACCGCGCTCGCCGCGCGCTGCGACTTCCCACTTCACCTCGGTCTGACTGAAGCAGGCATGGGCTCGAAAGGTATCGTCGCCTCCACCGCCGGCATGGCCGTGCTCCTGCAGCAGGGAATTGGCGACACCATTCGCGTTTCACTGACGCCGGAACCCAACGGTGACCGAACCAACGAGGTGATCGTTGCGCAGGAGATCCTGCAGACGATGGGCCTGCGTTCATTCACACCGATGGTCGTAGCCTGTCCTGGATGTGGCCGTACGACGAGCACGGTCTTCCAGGAACTGGCGAAGCAGATCCAATCTCACATCCGACACCGCATGCCGCAATGGCGCCGCGAGTACGTCGGTGTCGAGGACATGACGGTGGCCGTGATGGGCTGCGTGGTCAACGGTCCTGGCGAGAGCAAGCACGCCAACATTGGAATCAGCCTGCCGGGTACCGGCGAGCGACCCATTGCGCCGGTGTATGAAGACGGTGAGAAAACGGTGACGCTGAAAGGCGACCGCATCGCGGAGGAGTTTCAGGAGCTGGTGGAGAAGTATGTAGCGCGCAGCTTCACCCGGAAGGCCACCGATGAGGTCACTGAAACCGACCTGGCGGTGGATGCGTGACTGAGCTTGCGCAAAAGAAGTGCAAACCCTGTGAGGGTGGCGTCGCACCTTTGACACGCGATGCCGCGCAGGAGTTGCTGGCGAAGCTCCAGGACGGCTGGCAGCTGACGGCGGATACCCGATCGATCCGCCGTGAGCTCGCCTTCAAAGACTTCTATCGGACGATGAGTTTTGTGAACGCCGTCGCACATGTGGCCAACATCGAGGACCATCACCCGGACCTCGAGGTCGGTTACAACTACTGCCGGATCACGTTCACGACCCACGCCATCAAGGGTCTGTCGGAGAACGACTTCATCTGCGCGGCGAAGATCGATTCCGTCCCGCGTGTCTGAAGCCGCACCGCGGCAATTTATTTCAATACCTGGGTACCGCCGCGGGTTCCCAGGATCAGCACATCAGCGGGACGGCGCGCGAACAAACCCACCGTAACCACTCCCGCGATCTGATTCAGCTCGGATTCCATCGCCGGCGGGTCTTCGATGGTGAGACCATGAACGTCCAGGATGTGATTGCCGTTGTCGGTCACAACACCCTGACGCCATACCGCGCGTCCTCCATAGGCCGCGAGCTTCCGGGTCACGAGCGCGCGCGCCATCGGTATCACTTCGACCGGTAGTGGGAACGTACCCAACCGCTCCACCATTTTACTTTCATCGGCGATACAGACGAACCGCGCCGCAGCGGCGGCAACAATCTTCTCGCGCGTGAGGGCGGCGCCTCCGCCCTTGATGAGATGCAATGAGCGGGTGGCTTCATCCGCGCCATCTACGTACAAGCCCAGATCATCGACGTCATTCAGATCCAGGACCGCTATTCCGCCTGCCCGCAGCCTCTCGGTGGAGGCGTTGGAACTGGAAACAGCGGCTCGAACGCGGTTGCGGTACGGAATGAGCGCTTCAATGAAGAAATTCACCGTGGAGCCGGTGCCGACACCGATGACGGTGCCATCGATCACGTAATCCAGTGCGGCCTGGGCGGCCAACCGCTTCTTTGCGTCACCTTCAGCAGACATTGGGTACCTCCAGAAACGACTATGCCCGCTTTCGCGGGCATAGTCTTATCGAAGAAGTCCTCGGCGGGGCGGTTACCCGCGCCGCCGAGTTGAAACTACTTCTTCTTAGCGGCTTTCTTCTTCGCCTTCTTCTTTGCTTTCGCCATGTTGGCTCTCCAAGTGAATTAAGGTTAGTCCGGGGTCGGAGTATATAGATGCGAAATTAAATTACAAGCGAGCGCGAGTGTGGTAGGCGCGTGAGTGTGAACTGCATTCACTCCACTCACTCCATCGAGAGGATGAATTTCCAATGAGCGGGCTCCACCGGCAGTACTGACAAGCGGTTGCCGGGACGCAGGAGCACCATGTCGCGCAGCTCTTTTGCAGCATGTTTGCGCAGCTCTTCGAGTGTGATGACGCGCGACAGCCGGCGCTTCAACCGCACATCCACCATGTACCAGCGCGGCATCAAGGGGTCGCTGTCCGGATCATAGTGATGATCCTTCTTATCGAAGGCGGTTGTGTCGGGGTAACCCTCTTTCACGACCTCCATGACGGCGACGATGCCCGGCACCGCGGTGCTCGAGTGGTAGAGGAAGACCTGGTCCTTCAGCTTCATGTCGTCGCGGATGCTGTTGCGCGCCTGGTAATTGCGCACTCCGTCCCATGAAGTGGTGGAACGCGGCAAGCGGGCCAGATCATCGACACCGAAAGTGTCGGGCTCTGTCTTCATCAGCCAGTAGCGCATCGTATGACCCCTTTTTCCGTGACTACCGCATCCATCAGCACGTCGTGCGCAGCGGAAGTGATGTGTTCGACCTGCTGAAAAGAATAAGCGAGACCAATGAGCTGCGGTGTATGCCACACGGCGCGCCAGTGTCGGAACGCGAACGCGCGATCATAAAAACCACCGCCGGTTCCCAGGCGCACACCGCGTGAGTCAAAGCCGACGAGCGGCAGGAACACCAGATCGAGCCAGCGTGCACCGATGATGCGCGCGCCTTCGGGCTCGAAGATTCCCAGGCGGTTGGATCGCTGTCGGGTGCTCATCTCAACGAACTGCATCTTGCGACCGAGACTGTGGCGGTCGATGCGCGGCAGATAGATACGGCAACCGCGCTGACGCGCCAGCTCGATGAGTGGTGTCGTATCCAGCTCTTCGGGCAGAGCTGCGTACAGAGCAATCCGCCAACTCGGGCGCAGATGCAGCCAGCAGTCGACGTTGTGAGCGAGCTGCTCGGAATAGAGCTTGCGAGCTTTGGGAGTGACAGCGCGACGCTTGGCGCGCAAGGCCGAACGTAAACGTTTACGCGAGGCCGCAAGAGTGATCTCAGGTTCACTCATGCGTTAAACGAAGCGTCCTCATGCGTCAAACGAAGGGTCTCTTTCGGCGCGCAGCGCCGCCACTCTTTCGGGGTCGCTTCGACCCCGTAGAAAGTTTGGGCGCAGCCCATGAGCAGTTTGGGCGCAGCCCATGACAAGACGCCGCCCGCAGGTGCCGGTGCTGACCGTTGCTCTCGGACCAGAGCAACAAGTGGGACGAACTGCGGCAGGTAAGGCTTTCCGCTCGAGGCGGACTTGCACAATTCTGACCGCAAGCCCTAGTGTCCCGGGGTATACAAATTAAGGCCCGAGGTAACCCGGCCAGCTGTCGAACACCGCAGGCGACGCCCGATCGACTCTACACTAGTCATGCGTCGCCTGCTGCAGCAGCCGCCTCTACAATTCGAGCTGTTGACCCTTTTCGAGAGCGCCTTCCACGCGCTCGCGCATTGCGCGCAGGCGGGGTGCCACCTCTCCCTCGAGCTTTGCGTCACGATTCTTGACCCGCAACAACTCGTTCGCGAGGTTGAGCGCCACCATGACAGCGATGCGGTCGTGGCCCACGACCTTGCCGCTGTCACGAATCTCGCGCATGCGGCTGTTCAGAAATTCGGCGGCATCCAGGAGTGCCGAGCGTTCCTCGTAGGGACACGCGACGACATATTCCTTCTCCATGATCCGCAGACTGATCTGCGCGCGATCCTGAGAGGAGCTCAAGCGCCATGCTCCAGGGTCTTGAGACGGCCGATCATGGCCTCGACTCGTGTCCGAACGGCCTCATTCTTGTGCAGCAGCGAGGCGCGCTCCGTGGATAGCGATTCGTGTCGCTGACGCAACGCGCGGTTCTCTTCCTTGAGGTGTTCGACGGTGGCAACGAGCTCTTCGATGCGCTTGCCAAGTCGACCCAGCTCCAGATCGAGCTGCGTTTTTGTTGTATCGCTCATGCGGAGGGACTATAGAGCCGCAGTCTCAACGCGGTCAATCTGCGAGCGTGGATTACGCATGCGCTGCGCGTCGGGGGCACTAGAGGCATAATGACCCCACACATGAACACCGAGAACTACACGGAAATACAGCGTGTCCTGTCCGAAGAGCGCGCGCTCGCGGATGCGGCTGAAGCCCATGGAACGTTGACAGGCTGTCTGTGCGCGGCGGTCGGTTATCGATTTGAAGACTGGCTGCAGGAGATTCTGCCGGAAGGACACGCGGATCCCATGGCCAAGGAAACCCTGCGCGAGCTGTATGTCGACACCGCCGGTTCCCTCGAGGGGCGCGAGATGGAGTTTGAGCTGCTGCTGCCGGTAGACGAAGCACCCCTCGATGCGCGCACCTCGGCTCTGGCGCAATGGTGTCAGGGCTTTCTGTACGGGCTCGGCACGAGCGTCGTGCAGGATGAGTCAGGCCTGCCGGGTGACATCGGTGAGATCGTGCGTGACCTGACCGAAATCACACATGTTGCCGTGGACACCGAACAGACTCCCGAATCGAACGAGAGCGCCTACGCGGAGCTGGTCGAATTCGTCCGGGTCGGCGTGCAACTGGTGTTCGATGAGCTCGGCCCCCTGCGCGATCAACCAGGTCCTCCCAACGTACCATTGCATTGAAAACCATCCAGAAGACCGCCATTCCCAAATTGGAGTGGTCACGCCGGCGACGCCAGTTGCTGCGGCACATGGGCCGCGACTCCATTGCAATATTGCCGGCGGCGCCCGTCCGGCATCGCAATAACGATGTCGAGTATGCCTACCGGCAGGACAGCGACTTTTACTACATAACGGGCTTCGCTGAGCCGGAAGCCGTAGCTGTATTGATTCCGGGCCGCGAACAGGCGCAGTACGTCATGTTCGTGCGCGAGCGCGATCCCGCTCGGGAGACCTGGGATGGCAAACGTGCGGGACCCGCGGGCGCGGCGCGCGATTACGGCGCGGATGATGCGTTTCCGATCAGTGACATCGATGAAATCATTCCGGGGTTGTTGGAGAACCGCGCCAAGGTGTTCTACACCATGGGGCTGTACCCGGAATTCGATCAACGGGTCGTCGGTTGGGTGAACGGGTTGCGCACGCAGGCACGTAACGGGCGGCACCCTCCCCTGGAGTTCGTGGCCCTCGATCACGTGCTCCACGACATGCGCCTGTTCAAGTCGCGAACCGAAATCGAGCTGATGCGCGAATCGGCGCGAATTGCTTCCGACGCGCACGTGCGAGCGATGCGCTTCACGCAGCCGGGTCGGCAGGAGTACGAGGTTATGGCGGAGCTCGTTCACGAGTTCCGGCGATATAACGCCGATACCTCGTATCACCCCATCGTGGGCGGTGGGCCAAATAGTTGCATCCTCCACTATCGGGACAACAACCAGACACTGCGGGAAGGCGATCTGCTGCTGGTGGATGCGGGGTGCGAATACGAGTGTTACGCCTCAGACATCACCCGGACCTATCCGGTGAACGGGCGGTTTTCACCTGAGCAGCGCGCGGTGTATGAGGTGGTCCTCGAGGCCAACGAGGCGGCCATCGCCAAAGTGAAGCCCGGCAATCATTGGAACGACCCGCACCTCGCCGCGGTGCATGTGGTCACACAGGGCCTGGTCAAACTCGGTCTGCTCGAGGGCCGTGTATCGAAACTGGAGCGTGAAGGCGCATACCGGCGTTTCTTTATGCACAGGACCGGCCATTGGCTCGGAATGGATGTTCATGACGTCGGCGACTACAAGATCGGCGACGAGTGGCGCGTGCTGGAGCCCGGGATGGCTCTGACCATTGAGCCGGGTATCTACATTCCCTCGGGCTCGCGGGCCGTACCCAAGCGAATGCATAACATCGGCATTCGCATTGAGGACGACGTTGTGGTGACCAAGACGGGCGTTGAGGTGCTGACCTCAAAGGCACCGAAGTCCGTCGAAGCCATCGAAGCCATCATGTCCGGGGGCTGACGCACTCCGATGGCTGACATGCCTCCGATGGACAACGCATCATGGCGGAACGGTATCGGCCGGAACCGCGCAACGCCAATGGCTGGCACATTCAATGACTGACACGCAGGTGGACGTTGCCATTATCGGCGGCGGCATGGTCGGCGCCAGCCTCGCCATCGGGTTGGCCGGAACCGGTGTCTCAACCCTGCTCGTTGAAGGAACCCCGCCCGGCTCGCAGTCCCAACCCAGCTTCGATGACCGCACCACTGCGCTCGGCAATTCCAGCCGGCGGATTTTCCAGGGTTTGGGTGTTTGGGATCGACTCGCCGCCGAGGCGGCTGCGATTCGCACGATTCACGTTTCCGATGCGGGACGCTTCGGGTTCGCCCGGCTGGTTGCCTCGGAACAGGGAATCGATGCGTTTGGTTATGTCATACCCAACAGGGTCATCGGTGCGGTCTTGTGGGAGAAGCTCCGGGACGCCAAGGGTGTGTTGCTCCGGGTGCCGGCGCGTCCCGACCAGGTCGAAATCGGGACCGACGCGGTCTCCTTCCGCATAGGCGACGAGTCGGTGTCAGCACGGCTGGTCGTAGCTGCCGACGGCGCGCACTCGGTCGTCAGATCTGTCGCGGGCATCGAGGCAGATGTTGAGGACTACGACCAAATCGCAGTCGTGGCCAATGTCGCCGCCGACCGGCCGCATGATGGGACCGCTTACGAGCGATTCACCGAGTCAGGACCGCTGGCTGTGTTGCCGTTGCGCGATGGAAGTTATGGAGTCGTTTGGACCTGCACGCCGGCCCGGGCCGCGGAAGTTTTGTCGTTTGATAACAACACTTACCTGCGGGAATTGCAGGAGCGCTTCGGTTGGCGTGCCGGGCGATTTGTACGTGCCGGGGTCCGGGCGTCTTATCCGTTGAAGCTGACACGGGCCACCACCACCGTCGCCGCCCGCACTGTCCTGATTGGCAATGCCGCGCAGGCATTACATCCGGTCGCCGGCCAGGGGTTCAACCTGGGGTTACGGGACGCGGCCATGTTGGCCGAGGTTATCGTCAGCGCCTTCGCTGACGGACGGGGCGATGTTGGTTCGCCCGAGCTGCTGCGGCAATTCGCGGTCTGGCGCGAAGCCGACCGCCGCGGCGTGGTGGGTTTCACTGACGGCTTGGTGAAAATGTTTGCCAGCACCCGCCCCGGCGTTGGGATTCTGCGCAACCTCGGGCTGCTCCTGTTTGATCTGACCCCGCCGGCCAAAAGCGCCTTGTCTCGCGTGAGCGCGGGCTTTGGCGGCCCGACTCCGCGCCTCGCGCGAGGACTGAGGCTGACATGACCAACGTGTTTGACGTGTTAATCGTTGGGGGCGGCCCCGTTGGCGCGTGCGCCGGCGCCCTCCTCGCTCGCGAGTCATCCAACAGCCGCGCACCGATGCGGGTCTGCATCATCGAGCCGAAGCGCCCGAAGATGCCTGCGGTTGATAGTCCACTGGAGCCTCGCGTCGTCGCGATCTCGCGCGCGAGTGAGCGCGTGCTCAACTCCGCGGGTGCCTGGTCCCGTCTTACAGGGCCCCGCATCGAAGCTTACGAGCGGATGCGCATTTGGCACGAAAGCACTCCTCCCTCCAAAGCCCTGGTGTTTGACGCAGCGGAGGTTGGCGAGCCCAATCTCGGTTACATCATCGAAAATCGCCTGCTCCAGGCGGCCTTGTTGGACGAATTCACCGCCGCCGGCGGCCATCTGGAGGTTGCTGACTTCCAGCAGTTGCACGTGGGCGCGGATGCCGTTTCCGTTGCAACCAGCGCGGGCACATTGTCAGCAAAGTTGGTGATCGGTGCAGACGGCGCCAGATCAGCCGTGCGCGAGTCCGTTGGACTCACCACCAGCGTATCCGATTTCAACGAGACAGCTATCGTTGCAACTGTTGTAACGGAACGCTCGCACGAGAAAACCGCCTGGCAGCGGTTCATGCGCAATGGAACGCTGGCATTTCTACCGCTCGCCGATGGCACGAGCTCCATCGTCTGGTCAGCGGACAACAGCCTTGCGGCCGACCTGGTTGCAATGCCAGCGGCCGATTTCAACACCGAGCTCACGCGAGCCTCGGATCTCGCGCTCGGACCAACACGATTGGCCAGCGAACGATTCACCTTCCCGTTGCAGCGAATCGGTGCCCATCGCTACGTGACTCAGCGGTGCGCGCTCATCGGAGATGCGGCACACGTTGTTCACCCTCTGGCCGGCCAGGGTGTGAACCTGGGTTTGCTGGATGCGGCAACCATCGCGCAGTTGGTTTTGGAAGCACGCGCCGAGCGCGAGGATCCAGGCGCGCTGCGAGTGCTGCGCCCGTATGAGCGCTGGCGAAAAAGTGAAGTTGCTTTCATGAGCACGGCAATCGATGCCTTCGATCGATTCCTCGCCCACGGCACCGGCCCTGTCTCCAGGCTGGCCCAGCGGGGCCTGGGTTGGGTGAACAACAGCCAGGAGCTCAAACGAATGTTCGTAAACCGGGCACTGGGCGTGGCCGGCGAGCTTCCCCGCGCAGCCCGATAAAAGCCGAAGCCCCGCATTCGCGGGGCTTCTTGCGCATTTGGCTGGGGGACTAGGATTCGAACCTAGGTAAACGGAGTCAGAGTCCGTTGTCCTACCACTAGACGATCCCCCATCTTTAATTGGCGAAAATGCCGAGGCATTTTCGCAGATCAAGGCATCCAGCTTCGCTTGGCGCGCGGGCAAAAAGCGTGGCCTTCTTCGACCAATTTGTGCCCGCTCGAGTCTGGGCTTACGGGCGCCAGACTTCAGCCCTGCACGCCTCGGCAAGGCGCAGGCCCTGCCGACTGCGGCACGATAACGCGTTAGCGCTTGGAGTACTGAGGTCCGCGGCGTGCTTTGCGGCGTCCGACCTTCTTACGCTCCACCTCGCGGGCGTCGCGGGTGACGAATCCGGCGTCGCGCAGCTGTTTGCGCAGGGACTCATCGTATTCCATGAGCGCACGGGTAATTCCGTGACGGATGGCGCCGGCCTGGCCGGTGATGCCACCGCCGTCGACCTTCACCGTGAAATCAAACCGGTTCGTCAACTGCACCGTCTCGAGGGGCTGACGGACGATCATCCGACCCGTCTCGCGACCGAAGAACTGATCGAGGGGGCGATCGTTCACCGTGATCTTGCCGGTGCCGGGCTTCATGTACACCCGCGCCGTTGCAGTCTTGCGGCGGCCGGTGCCGTAGTTCGTTTGCTGAGTGGCCATTTAGTCTTCGGTCCTTACTTGATCTCGAGCGGCTTGGGCTGCTGCGCCTGGTGCGGATGCTCCGTTCCGGCGAACACGTGGAGCTTGCGAAACATCGCGCGGCCCAGCGGGTTCTTCGGGAGCATGCCCTTCACGGCGATCTCAATGACTCGCTCGGGGTGCTCGGCCAGCAGCTTCTCGAGGGCAATAGACTTGATGCCGCCGATATAGCCGGTGTGGTGGTAGTAAAACTTGTCGGACAGCTTGCGTCCGGTCACGTGGATCTTCTCGGCGTTGATCACGACGAGGTGATCGCCCATTTCCACATGCGGGCTGTAGTCAGCCTTGTGCTTGCCCTTCAGGCGATGGGCAATGGCCGTAGCCAGGCGACCAAGGGTCTGGCCCTCGGCATCAATGAGGTACCAATCGCCGCGGATCGCGCCGGCTTTGGCAAAAACCGTCTGGGGGCTCAGAGCCACGCGCACTTGGGTTGAAGGCTGGTTCATAAAAATCAGGCCGCTAAAAGGGGGGTCGAAAAAAGGCCGGGAAGTGTAGTCGAGGAGTGCGCCCAATGCAAAGCCGGCGCGAAGCATCCTCTGGCCTGCTTATAATGACAATAATGGAGTCCGGACATCCTTTAGACCATTTGATCTCGGTAGCCGATCGGGCATTGCGGGCCATGTTCGCCCCAGCCCACGCTTCCCGTCCCGTCCCCGATACCACCCCGCGCGCTCCCGCAGACGCAGCTGGCGCGGCGCGTGCCAGTAGCACGCCTACCGGTCCGACACCGCCAACGACGGCGACCTCGGCCGCCACGGCCAGCCCAGCACCAACCGCCACGGCCGGCCCAACGCCAGCCGCCACGGCCAGCCCAACGCCAACCGCCACGGCCGGCCCAGCACTGACTACGCCGGTGCCCAGCCCCCAACTGTCCGAGGCTGACCGCCGCGAATCAGCCGCCCTCATGCGGGTCAATCATTCCGGCGAAGTTGCCGCCCAGGCCCTGTATCACGGGCAGGCCCTCATCTCCCGATCAGCGGCAACACGTGACCTGTTGCTGCGTGCGGCCCACGAAGAAGCCGACCACCTTGCCTGGTGCGAAACACGGCTGAAGGAGCTGGATTCGCGGCCGAGCCTGCTCGTGCCGCTCTGGTATTGCGGCTCATTTGCCATCGGCGCGCTCGCCGCGGCCATGGGTGACCGCACCAGCCTCGGCTTCGTTGTTGAGACAGAGCGGCAGGTTGAAGGCCATTTAAACGAACATTTGGCACGTTTACCTGCAGACGACACACGCAGCCGTGCGATACTGAACGTAATGCGGACGGACGAGATAGAACATGGTGCAACCGCAAAATCGGCTGGAGCCTCAGAGCTACCGGCACCGGTGCGAGCGCTCATGCGCCACGTGGCGAAGGTCATGACCACCGCAGCTCATTGGATATAGCTTTCTTGAGTTCTAAAGCAACACCGCGGCGGGGGCAGCGCTTGCAGTTCTACAGACATATGTATAAAAAAGCGGGCCGCCGCTTACAGGCGACATTCGGGGAGCCGTGATGGAAGAAAACATCAAGCCGTTGAGCGACATCCCGGCTATCAACCGGTTCTTGAGTTATTGCCGTATCCGGACGGTTCCGTCCAAGACGGTAGTGATTCATGCGGGTGATTTGCCAGACGTCCTTTATTACATCATCAGCGGCTCGGTCGAAGTAATGATCGAAGACGAGGAAGGCAACGAGATGGTTCTCGCCTACCTCAACCGCGGTCAATTCTTCGGTGAAATGGGGCTTTTCTACGAACAGCCCACCCGCAGTGCCTGGGTGCGTACCCGCAACCAGTGCGAGCTGGCGGAAATGACCTACCCGCGCTTCCGGCAGATTGCCGCGGAGAGCCCGGGCCTGATTTTCGAGCTGGCGACGCAGCTCGCTACTCGCCTCGACCGGACCAACCGGAAACTGGGCGATCTGGCGTTTGTCGACGTCACCGGCCGCGTTGCACACGCGATCATGGACCTTTGCGGCGAGCCGGACGCGATGACGCACCCGGAAGGCATGCAGATCAAGGTCAGCCGGCAGGAGCTCTCCCGCCTGGTTGGCTGCTCACGCGAAATGGCTGGCCGCGTGCTGAAGGTTCTAGAGGAGCAGGGACTGCTTCGGGCCACGGGCAAGACCATCGTGGTCTTCAATGCCCGTCCGAAGATGAAGACCCGCCCCGTTATCGTCCCGGCCAAGCCAGCCACCGCAGGCGCGGCCAAGTCCACCGCCCATATGGATATGGACGATGACGAGGATGATGACGACGACGATGATGAGGATGACGAGGATTAAGCGCTGCGGCGGCCACCACGGCCGCCACGCCTGTTATTCCCACGTGCGGGTGGCCGACCGGTCGCCCGCGTTGCGAGTCGGCGATCGGCTTCGCTACTTCGCCGGCTTACGAGCGGCTTCGATTTCGTCGTGCATCTGGCGAATCGTCTTCGCGTAGTCCTTGCTGCCGAAGACCGCTGAACCCGCCACAAACGTGTCCGCGCCCGCACGGGCGATTTCCTGGATGTTTTCGACCTTTACACCGCCGTCGATCTCCAGCCGCACTGGACGCTCTATGGCGTCAATACGCTTACGAACCTGGGCGAGCTTGTGCAGGGCTGTAGGAATAAACTTCTGCCCGCCGAAGCCGGGGTTCACGGACATGAGCAGCACCATGTCCAGTTTTTCCAGGGTGTAGTCGAGGTAATCCAGCGGGGTGGCGGGGTTGAAGACCAGTCCCGCCTTACAGCCGTGGTCATGGATCAGCCCGATCGTGCGGTCGATGTGATCGCTCGCCTCCGGATGGAAGGAAATAAACGTAGCGCCCGCCTCAGCGAAGTCAGGGATTATCCGGTCCACCGGCTTCACCATCAGGTGTACGTCTATAGGCACCGTCACCCCATGCTTCCGAAGCGCCTCGCAAACCAGCGGACCAATGGTGAGGTTTGGGACGTAATGGTTGTCCATTACGTCGAAGTGGATGACCTGAGCGCCGGCTTTGACTACGGCATCAACCTCCTCACCCAGCCGCGCAAAGTCGGCTGAGAGGATGGAGGGAGCGATCCATGGTGTTTGCATGGGATCAGTCTACGCGGGGCGGGCCAACCCGGGCGAGCCTGGCTGGTGCTGCAGTGGCGCAGGCTACGGATTCGGCACAATAGCGCCCCGGGTGCCGAGCGCCGGCGGTACACACGTGTGCCAACATCGAACAGACCAGTCCACGACCTCGACGTAGGCAGGGTGCCCGTGCACAGGCTTCCGCTCGGTTACGTCGTCAACCGGCGCAGCGCCTCGCGGTAATTCGCGCTCGTCTTCTGGATGATGTCCACAGGCAAGGACGGCCCCGGTGGCTTCTTGTTCCAGTCCAGCGTTTCCAGGTAGTCGCGTACAAACTGCTTGTCGAAGCTCGGCGGGCTCGTTCCAACCTGGTAGGTATCGGCGGGCCAGAACCGCGATGAATCCGGTGTCAGCACCTCATCGATCAGCACCAACTGCCCGGCCGCATCCACACCAAACTCGAATTTGGTGTCGGCGATGATGATGCCGCGGCTGCGTGCGTGCTCCGCAGCAAAGTTGTAAATCGCAATCGCCGTATCGCGCACCTTGGCGGCGAGATCCGAACCCACCAGCTTCTCGACGTCGGCGAAAGAAATATTCTCATCGTGCTGGCCGGCCGGAGCTTTGGAGGCGGGAGTAAACAACGGCTGCGCCAGGCGCTCCGCCTGCTTCATGCCCGGCGGCAACGTAATTCCGCACAGCGCGCCGGTCTTCTGATAATCCTTCCACCCGGACCCGATGAGATAACCACGCACCACAGCCTCGATCGGCAACGCCTTCAGGCGTCGCACGACCATGGTGCGTCCTCGCAGCAATGCCAGCTCGTCAGCATCTTTCACGATGCTGTCCACGGTTCGATCCGTCAGCTGGTTCGGCACGATGTGCCGGGTACGGTTGAACCAGAAATTCGATATTTCGGTGAGCACCCGACCTTTCTCGGGGATGGGATCCGGCAGCACCACGTCAAAAGCCGAAAGTCGATCGGTCGTCACAATCAGCATCGATTCCGAATCGATTGCGTAGATATCCCTGACTTTTCCTTCGTGTATGCGCTCGAGACCGCGCAGGGCGGTGCGGAACACCGGTGGAGACTGTGAACCGTTCGATGACGTGGACGACGGCATGTTTGCTTTGTGCTTCAGCGCCTGAAAGAGGCTCGCCGGGCTTGGTACTATAGCAGTGCATGAAGTTCGCTGGAAAAGTCGTCGGTGGCGCTATCGGGCTGCTCGTGGGGGGACCCGTGGGCGCGGCCGTGGGCGTGGTGCTGGGCCACCAGATTGACGAGTATGCGACCGGGCGCGAGGAGCCTCGGCTGCGCAGTGATCCGGACTCTCTCGCGGTCGGCGAACATTTCTTCCGGTCGGCGTTCCGAGTCATGGGACACGTTGCGAAAGCGGACGGCCGGGTGTCGGAAAGCGAAATCGCTGCCGCGCGCGCGGTGATGTCCGACCTTCGGCTCAATGAGCATCAGGTGCGGACTGCGATCGATCACTTCAACTCCGGCAAACAGCCTGAGTTCAATCTCGCGGGCGAGCTGATGTCGCTGGCGAATGTTGCCCGCGGACGGCCGGCGCTGATGCGCACCTTCATGGAAATACAGGTCCGGGCGGCGCTGTCCGGTAACAACATGGAGGGCCCCGCGCGGCAGTTGCTCGGGTACATGGCCAACCGGCTCAATGTCTCCATGATTGAGTTGTCACAGATTGAAGCGGTGCTGCGGATTCGCAGCGGGACGTTCCGCCAACAGTACAGCCAGCAAACAGCTCGCAGCAGCGCCGCGGAGCAGCTCAACCAGGCGTACAGTGTCCTGGAGTGCTCAGCTTCCAGCAGCGATGGCGAAGTCGTCAAAGCGTATCGCCGCCAATTGAGCCGTAATCACCCCGATAAGTTGAAAGCCAACGGCCTGCCGGAATCGATGATCGAGCACGCCAAGCAGCGCACGCAGCAGATCATCGAAGCGTACGAGTTGATCAAGACGAAGCGCGGCCTGTCGTAGCGGCGGCCGGCGAAGCGGATGGCCCCGCCGCCCACTCAACAATCACCTCTTGAATTGCCCGCACACCATCCGTCAACGCCGCCGGTCCTGGCTGCAGAATGATCGGTGATTTGATCTCCCGCACGAACCCACTGAGAACAGCCGGCACATCGGCCCAACCCGGCCGCGCCGCCACTTCGGCCGGTTGAAACTTCTTCCCACACCACGACCCCAGGATGATGTCCGGCGCCCGCCGGGGCACTTCCGACGGATCATGAATGATTCGATTGCGCCCCAACGATTGCCCCGCGAGTTCCGGAAACACATCCTCCCCACCCGCGGCCGCGATCAGCTCCGATACCCAACGGATGCAGGAGATCTGCGGCTCATCCCACTCTTCGAAATAAACTCGGGGACGGCGCGGCAGTGCCGCAGCACGCTGTTTCACGTCTTCGAGGCAAGCCATCAACCGCTCGACCAGCCGTTGCGTCTTTGATTCACACCCGATCATCCCGCCCAACGTCCGGATCATCCGCAGCGTTTCCTCGACGCTCCTGTGATTGAACACATGTACGTCGATACCCGCACGCACCAGCTCGGCGGCGATGTCTGCCTGCAGATCGGAAAACCCCAGGACGAGGTCAGGTTGGAGATCGACGATGCGGCCGATTTTGGCGCTCGTGAATGCCGAGACGCGCGGCTTTTCCTTCCGGGCCCGTGGGGGCCGCACGGTAAAGCCTGATATCCCCACAATCCGCCAGTCTTCCTCCAGCAGATACAGGGTCTCCGTGGTTTCTTCCGTCAAACAGACGATGCGCTGCGGATAGCCGGACGGGTGCGTCATCCGGGGAATGTTACCCTGTACACTGCGGGGATGATGCAAAGGATCTGGGCCTTCCTCGACTGGTGTTTCTTCGGGCCGGCGTCCACCCGCTCCGACCTGCTAGGCCTGCTCATCCGGACGTTGAGTTATCCGTATGCCGTGATCCGCGACCTCTGGCACGGCGACATCAATCTGCGCGCCATGGGGCTGGTGTACACCACCCTCCTGTCGCTGATTCCGCTCCTCGCCTTCAGTTTCGCCATCCTGAAGGTCTTCGGCGCGCACAAGGACCTGGAACCGATCGTCTACGAGTTCTTCCGCCCGGTCGGTGCCGAGTCAGCGACCCAACTCACCGCGCGCGTCATGCAATTTGCCGACCGTGTCAGCAGCGGCATCGTGGGATCGTTGGGTTTTGCCTTGCTCGCCTGGACGCTCCTCGACACGGTCAAAAAAGTCGAGGACAGCTTCAATTACCTGTGGCGGGTCGAGCAGCCGCGCAGCTTCGGCCGGCGGGTGGCCGAAATTCTGTCACTGCTCGTCGTAGGCCCGTTGTTGCTCGTTGCGTTCATCGGGTTGTCACATGCCACGATGAACAGCACTCCGGTCCAGGAAGTGACCAGGATGCCTTTCCTGCAACAGCTGCCTGATCTGGCGATCGCAATCTCACCGTATGTAATGGTGACTGTGTTCTTCATGGGCATGTACATGCTCGTGCCCAACACACGGGTATTTTGGCGACCTGCCCTCATCGGTGCGCTGGCCGGCGGCTTTCTGTGGGCGGCCGTTGGCAAAATGTTCACGGCGTTCGTCGTCCATGCAACACGACTCACGATCGTGTATGCCGGCTTTGCCATCATCGTCGTTGCGCTGCTGTGGACTTACCTGGGCTGGCTGATCCTGCTCGCCGGAGCGCAACTATCCTTCTACGTCCAAAACCCAACCTATCTTCGCGTTGGCACCCAGGAGCTGCGACTCTCCTGCGTGGAGCTGGAACAGCTGGCGTTGAAGATGATGTTCCTGGTAGGTCAGATGCACCTGACCGGCGGCAAGCGCTGGACCATCAATCGCATGTCGCGTCAGTTGCAATTGCCCGGAATCGCAGTGGCCAAGATGGCTCGCGCGCTCGAGCGCGGCGGCCTGATCAAAATAACAGACGATTCCGAGCTGCTATGCGCACGCGATATCAGCCGCATCGCGATCAACGACATCCTGGAGATGGCGCGAAATCTGCGCAGCGGACACATGCCACCGCGGGAGTCGGCCGTCCCGGCCGTGGACCTGCTGCTTGCGCAGATCGACGCCAAACGCCGCGAGCATTGCAACGACATGACGTTGAGAGACCTGGTAGGCGACTCGGCGCCTGACCTCGACAGCACTGCCAACTTCGTGCGCCCGCGCTTGCCGCCGCGCTAGTTGCCCGCGATCGTCATCTCGCCAATCAACACCGAGCCCGTGCGAATCCCGCCGCGAACATCCACGTCGTTGCCGATGGCAACGATGTTCTTGTACATGTCCTTCAGGTTACCCGCGATGGTGACCTCATGGACCGGATAGGCGATCACGCCATCCTCCACCCAGAAGCCGCTCGCGCCGCGCGAGTAATCACCGGTCACACCGTTCACGCCCTGCCCCATCATCTCGGTAACCAACAGACCCGTCTTCATCCGCGCCAGGAAGCTCGGCATGTCGAGAGCCTTTCCGGGAGCAGCGACGATCAGGTTGTGAACGCCACCGGCATTGCCTGTTGTTTTGAGGCCCAACTTGCGTGCCGAGTAGCTGCCGAGTACGTAGCCTTGTAGAACGCCGTCGCGGATGAGGTCGCGATCATGCGTTGCTGCGCCCTCACCGTCGAAGGGAGCGCTTGCGAGACCCTTGAGGATGTGGGGTCGTTCCTGCATCTGCAGAAACGCGGGGAAAACTTCCTTGCCAGCCGCGTCCAACAGGAACGAGGCCTTGCGATACTGACTCGCGCCCCGGATTGCACCGATGAAATGCCTGAACAATCCGCGAGCCATATCAGGCGAATACGCAATCGGAGCCTTGCGGGTCGTCAGCTTACGCGACCCCAACCGGGCAACTGCACGCTCACCAGCAATGCGGCCGATGGACTCGGGAGTATCCAGCTCCGTCGAATCACGCATGCTGCTGTACCAGTAGTCGCGCTGCATCTCGTCACCGTGTTGCGCAATCAGCGAGCAACTGACCGAGTGACTGGTCCCAGCCGTACCAGCGAGGAATCCGAGGGAGTTGCCATACACGCCAATGTGACGCTGCGTGTTGACGGTCGCGCCTTCGGAATTGGTGATGCGGGGGTCCACAGCCCGTCCTGCCGCTTCACAACGAAGCGCGAGCTCAATGGCCTGCTCCGGTTTCAGAGCCCACGGATGATCGAGATCCAGATCGGGGATGTCCCGTGCGAGAGCTTCGGGATCAACGAGTCCGGCGTACGGATCTTCCGCGGTATAGCGTGCGATGGTGCAGGCCTTTTCGACCGTGTCCCGCACTGCTTGCATCCCCAGGTCCGCCGTACTGGCGGAGCCCTTCCGGGTGCCGAAATAGACGGTGACTCCCAATCCGCGGTCACGCTGGTACTCGACGGTCTCGACTTCGCCGAGCCGGACTGTGACGCCGAGGCCTTGGTTTATGCTGGCATCGGCTGCAGCCTGCGTCGCACCCTTGCGTGCAGCCTCCTCCAGTACAAATCTGATTACGTCTTTGAGTTGCGCAATCCCAGTATCGTCGGCCGGAGCCTGTTGCATTACGTGTGCTTGAGTGACCCAGTAGTAAGGCACAATTGTACCAGCCGCGGCCTGATGCAAGGCCGCAGTGTCCCTGACTGAAGGAAGAAAACTTGGCCCGCCCCGACGACGAAGACCGCCCCCAATACGACAAGCCCAGCAAGAGCATGCGTAAGCGCGATGCTCACAGGCTTCAGGACCTGGGTGTCGAGCTCATTGAATTGCGGGATTCCGAGCTGGTCGCGCTCGATCTTCCGGAAATCCTCGTTGAAGCCGTTCGAGAGGCAAAGCGGACTTCCTCCCGTGGGGGCGGCGCGCGGCAGCGGCAGTACATCGGCAAGCTGATGCGCGACATTGATCCTGAGCCCATTCGCGCTGCGCTGGCGGCACGTCAGGGGCGATCAGCGGTTGAGGCGGAGCGTTTCAAGCGTCTCGAAGCGTGGCGGGAAAGGCTCCTGCTGGAAGGCGCTGCCGCACTCGATGAGCTCGAACGATGGCGACCGGGTCTCGAGCGCGCGGAGTGGCTGAGCAAAATCAGTGCGGCCCAATCCGAGCGGGAACGAGGCGGCAAAGGGACAGCGGGCCGCGAATTATTCCGCGCGCTGCGTGCGTTGTTTGAGGCCGAGCCATTACCCTGACCACCAAGGGCGAGCGATACGCGGCGACCCTCGGTACAATGCCTAGATGAAACCACTCGTCGGCATCATCATGGGATCAACCTCCGACTGGGAGACGATGCAGTCGGCTGCCGACCTGCTCGATAAGTTGTCGATCCCTCACGAAGTGCGCGTTGTGTCAGCGCACCGGACTCCTGACCTGCTCTTCGAATATGCGTCAACCGCGCGCGAGCGCGGCATCGAAGTAATCATCGCCGGCGCCGGTGGAGCAGCTCATCTGCCAGGCATGACAGCGTCAAAGACCACCCTCCCGGTGTTGGGTGTCCCGGTGCAGTCAAAAACATTGGGCGGACTCGACTCACTGTTGTCGATCGTGCAGATGCCAGCGGGCATTCCGGTGGCCACGTTCGCGATTGGCGTTGCAGGCGCAACCAACGCCGCGCTCTGCGCCGCCTCCATTCTTGGGAACAAGTATCCGCAGATCAGCACTGCGCTCGAAGGCTTTCGCGAGCGTCAGACTGCCGGCGTACTCGAAACTCCCGATCCGCGAACAATCAACAAAGTATGACAGTAGGAATCGTGGGCGCTGGCCAGCTCGGCCGGATGCTGGCTTTGGCGGGCTATCCGCTGGGACTGAACTTCTTATTTTTGGATCCGGCTCGAGATGCGCCGGCGGGACAGGTTGCACCCCAGCTTACGGGACCTTTCACGGAAGCCCGACTGCTCAATGAGCTGTCAGAGCGTTCGGAAGTGTTGACGTTCGACTGGGAAAACATTTCGGTGGATGCATTGCGTGCCCTGAAAGGTGACACGCGAATTGCCCCTCCGATCCCGGCGCTGGCAGCCGCGCAGGACCGTGTCAGCGAAAAGAAGCTGTTTGAACGCCTCGGGATCCCAACAACGCGATGGATGGCTGTCAGCACACGCGCTCAGCTCACACGCGCGGTCCGAGACATAGGTCTTCCGGCAGTCATCAAGACGCGACGATTCGGGTACGACGGTAAGGGACAGGCGGTCCTCAGAACACCAGACGATGTAGAGAAGGCATGGGCGGACTTGGGTACCCAACCATTGCTTTTTGAAGAGATGATCCCGTTTGACTGCGAGGTCTCGATCATCGGCGCGAGAAGTCCGCGGGGGGAGGTCGTCATCTATCCCTTGAATGGCAACGTCCACTCAGGAGGCATCCTGCGCCTTACCCGGGCGCCCTATGGACCACCGCGCTGGCAGAAGCTGGCGGCGGGGTACCTGGAGAAGGTGCTGAAGCACTTCCGGTATACCGGGATTCTGACAATCGAGTTTTTCGTCAAAGGCGGCAGGCTGATTGCGAACGAGATGGCCCCTCGGGTGCACAATTCAGGTCACTGGACCATTGAAGGCGCCGCCACCAGTCAATTTGAGAATCACCTGCGGGCGATCCTGAACCTGCCCCTGGGCTCGACACGGGCCCTGGGGTACAGCGCCATGCTCAACCTGATCGGGACCCTGCCACCCCGGGAGAGCCTCCTGGCGCAAGGAGAGCTGCACTATCATGACTATGGTAAACAGCCGCGGCCCGGCCGCAAGCTCGGTCATTGCACCCTGGTCGAAGCCACCGCCACCGCACGGGACAAGCGGGCACGGCGGTTGCTCGGACAATTGGCGCCCGGGGTGGGCATCCCTTAAGATCTGACGCAGGCGCAGGGAATAGTGACTGCCGGCCTCTTTCGACTTTGAGGCCGGTGATCGCACGCCAACAAACAATCGCGCCGGCCACCCGGCTCTCGAAAACGAGCACGCATGTATCTCGATCCGTTCAAACTGAAGGAGCTGCCGTTCCGACTGAGTCCGGACCCGCAGTTTCTGTATCTGTCCAAGCAGCACGCCCGCGCCAAGGCGTACATGGAGTCGACGATCTGGTTCACCGACGGCTTCGTCGTGATCACAGGCGAAATCGGCTCCGGCAAGACGACGCTGATCGAGTCATTCCTGAAGGAAATCCAGTCGGATGTGGTGATCGCGCAGATCAACCAGACACAGGTGTCCGCGGTCGATTTCCTGCAGGCGGTCCTGGTGCAGTTCGGCTTCTCGCCTTTCAAGATGAAGAAGGCCGAGCTGATTGCCACGCTCAACAATTTCCTCATTGAGCAATACGCGGCCGGGCGCAAGGTACTGCTCATCGTCGACGAGGCACAGAACCTGTCGATGCGGGTTCTGGAAGAGATTCGGCTGCTCTCGGGTGTGGAGACCACCAAGGAGAAGGTGCTGCGAATCATCCTGGCCGGCCAGCCGGAGCTCAATGAGAAGCTCGATGCGCCGGAGTTGATTCAGCTCACGCAGCGCATACGCTTGCGGTTCCATCTGACGACGCTGTCGGCGCAGGAAATGCGGGCGTACATCCAACACCGTCTCGAAGTCGCGGGCGCCGGCGACAGGCAGATCTTCTCCGAAGACTCCTTCGCTGAGATTTACAAGTACACCGGCGGCGTCCCGCGTCTCGTCAACACGCTGTGTGACACTTCGCTGATGGCTGCATTCACCTCTGATCGTGACGTTGTCACGCTCGCGGACATACACCAGGCGATTGAAGAGTTGCAGTGGGTCGAGTACTCGGCGCGCAACGCATTGCAGGTGAAGGCTTCCGAGGCGCGCGCCGCTGCGGAACGGGCCGGCAATGTCAGGGTCGGTGGCGATGATCCGGCGGATCGGGAACATCACGCTTCGGTGGAAGCACCGGACGACAGCGCGCCCATTCACGGCCGTTTGCTCGTCGCGACCGATGGGCGAACTGTTGAAGAGCGGATGCTTCGAGTGGGCCGCATCATTGTCGGACGTACTCCGGACAATGACCTGCAGATCGACAGCCGGTTTGTGAGCCGGCATCACTGTCAGATTGTGACAACCATGCATTCGAGTGTGGTTGAGGATCTGAACAGTACCAACGGCATCTACGTGAAGTCCAAGCGCGTACGGCGTCACTATCTCAACGACGGCGACGTTGTTGTGATTGGCAAGCACGAGCTGATCTATGTGGACGAGCGGATGGCGCGGTCACGCGCCGCGATGACGGACACTGTGCCGGGGGTCCACATTTCGACCGGAGTGGTCGACACGGGCGTGGTGGACGAAGAGCAGCTGGAATAACCCAGCCCGGACCGCTGGATCGGGCCGGACAGGTTGGCGCTGGCCATGAGTCAGGGCAGTTTGCCCTGGTCTTCGCCGCTCAAATCGCTCAGTGTCGAGTCGGCTTGGCCGTACTCGGATCGCATGGCCCGATAGTCGCGGCGACGTAGCAGCACCACTATGCCTCCCACGACGCCCAGGAGGCCTAATACGCCGATTGGGATGCTGAGGCCCTTCCAGGGGCAGAAGTAGCTTCCGACCAGCGCAATGGCTCCTCCGGCCACGTACATCCATGGCAGCCCCTCATAGAGAGGCCGGGATAAGCGCTGCTTTCCTGGGCGCGTCATAGCCTATCGTAGCCTGACGCATACCGTGGCGGGAACTGCGGCGATGCACGACCCCGTTTCTCACGGGGTCGGCACGCCGATAGACATCAATTTTTGCGGGACATTAATTCCGGGGGCCGATCAGCTTTTCCATCAGGCGCCCGAAGAACGAGGGCTTGAGCGCCTCAATGCCGTAATCGGTCTTCGGTTTGTGCTGACCGAGCGCACTCACCAGGCCTTCGGGGATTTTCAGTTTCTGAGTGTCGGCGAGTCCGGGCTCGGAGTGCATCATGTATTCCTCAACTGAAAGTAGAACGAGAACGAGCGAGCAAACTACGGACCCAACGACTTGCGCGGCGTGCAGGCCGTCACATCTTCGGTACGCCCACACGGACAGACATCGAAATAGGATGCACGTTCACGCCGTGTAAAAATTATGTTCGACACGTATGCACGAACAATGCGCAACAACTGACACAAATGCATCACCATGGACATTATCAGGCAGTGGTTGCGCGTGCAGTGTGTCTGTACTTACAGACAACGTGTCCTCAGCGAAAGAGGCGACAGCGCCGCCCTCACAGACGACGAGTGGGTGGGAAGGCCACTCGCCGTCTGCTCGGCGCACGGACCGCGAGTCGTTCGCGCTGAATGAGTTGAGTGCATGGCCGAGTGCTCTCGTCTCATCGGGTGCGTCCTGCTCCGTCCGCACGCGAACTGTGGACCAACATGTTGGTCGAGGCGAGAGGGCATTCCTGCCGGCTTTGCGGCCAAACAGGAATGCAAGCGCTTTTTGCGGGAGAAATTCGGCTTATTAGCCGGTGCCGCCGACCGTCAGGCCATCGATCCGCAGCGTGGGTTGGCCCACACCGACGGGAACGCTCTGGCCATCCTTGCCGCAAGTACCAACACCATCATCCAGCTTCAGATCGTTCCCGACCATGCTCACGCGCGTGAGCACATCAGGTCCGTTGCCGATGAGGGTCGCGCCCTTCAACGGCGCACCGAGCTTGCCATTTTCAATGGCATAGGCCTCGCTTGCCGAGAACACAAATTTTCCGGAAGTGATGTCAACTTGACCGCCGCCGAAATTGACAGCGTAGATTCCGCGCTCAACCGAGCGAATGATCTCCTGAGGATCATGCGGCCCCGGGCGCATGTACGTGTTGGTCATGCGCGGCAGTGTCAGATGCGCAAACGACTCCCTGCGGCCGTTTCCGGTGGGCTTCGCGCCCATGAGCCTGGCATTCAGCTTGTCCTGAATGTAGCCACGCAGGATCCCGTCCTCGATGAGCGTCGTGCACTGGGTCGGCGTGCCTTCATCATCGATGTTGAGGGAACCACGTCGGCGCGACAGTGTTCCGTCGTCGACGATCGTGCACCCGGGCGCGGCTACGCGCTCGCCAATGCGATTGGCGAAGGCAGACGTGCCCTTGCGGTTGAAATCGCCTTCAAGACCGTGACCAATCGCTTCGTGCAGGAGAATTCCCGGCCAACCCGGGCCGAGCACCACCGTCATGGCGCCAGCCGGCGCGGGCTTCGCGTCCAGGTTCACGAGGGCCTGCCTCACGGCCTCGCGCCCCAGCGCCAGCGGCTTATCGCCGGCCACGAGGTCGGCGAGCGAGAAACGACCGCCGGTGCCACAGTAGCCCTGCTCACGTCGGCCGTTCTGCTCGACCAGCACTGACACGTTGAATCGCACGAGCGGACGCACATCGGCCGCAAGCTCGCCGTCGCTGGTTGCGATCAGAACGACTTCGTGCACCGCGGTGACACTGGCGGTCACGTGCACAATGCGCGGATCCAACTTGCGGGTCTCGCGGTCGACCCGCTCCAGCCATTCCACTTTCTGCTGGTCGGTCAAGCCAACACCGGGATCACCGGGCAGGTAGAGTGAGTGTCCGACTTTCGATTCCCAGGCGCGTATTTGTTTGTCACCGCCATGGACGGCAATGGCGCGGGCCGCACGGGACGCTTCCTCCAGAGCCGGCAGGATGATCTCATCGGAATACGCGAAGCCGGTTTTCTCACCGGACAGCGCACGCACACCAACACCCTGCTCGATGCTGGCGCTGCCGTCCTTGACGATACCGTCCTCGAGGGACCAGGCCTCTTCGCGCGAGAGCTGGAAATACAGGTCGGCGAAGTCGACGGAGTGCGTGAGCACTTCACCGAATACCTTGTCGAGGCGGCTGTTGTCGAGGCCACTGGGCCTCAGGATCAGATCGCGGGCGATCCCCAAGGCATCAATGGACTGACCGGACTGGCCGGACTGGCCGGACGGGCTGGCTGGGTTGGACTGCTCACTCAACATTCATTCTCCTGCGAAGACGCGATGTTGCAACGCCGGGAAATTCTGGCGGGTTTCCGCCTGGCGCTGCAGGTCGACCTGCGCGACGATACAACCACGGCCGCGCGGCAAGCGCTGCACTATGCGGCCCCAATAATCAACAATCATGGTGTCGCCGTAGGTTTCGCGGCCATTGGGGTGGAAGCCCGATTGTGCCGGAGCGACTACGTAACACAGGTTCTCGATGGCGCGAGCGCACATCAACGTTTCCCAATGGGCCCGGCCCGTGGGTGCGGTGAAGGCGGACGGCACTGTCAGGATTTGCGCGCCCGCGGCGCTCAGGCGGCGAAACAACTCGGGGAAGCGGATGTCATAGCAGACTGACAGGCCGACTTTGCCCACGGGCGTGTCGACTACCGCTGTCTTTGTGCCGGGCGCCACGTTGGCGGACTCGCGGTACTTCTCTGCCTTGCCGGGGATGTCGACGTCGAACAGGTGGATTTTGTCGTAACGGGCTACGCGGTTACCGGCCGCGTCGTAGACGAGGGAAGCCGCGGCTACCCTGCCGTCGTCGGTCGCAGCCGCGTTGGCCCCGGCGGCGCTATTGGCCGCTGTCGCAGCACCGGACCTGGCGTCGCGACCAGCTTTTATCGGCGTCGTTCCGGCGATGATCCACAGCCCTAGCCTTCTTGCCGTCGCGGCCAGGAAGTCCTGCACGGGGCCGGAGCCGTCTGCCTCGGCGACGTCGCGCTTGTCGGTGTCCCTGAGGCCCAGGAACGAGAAGTTCTCAGGCAGCACGGCCAATTGGGCGCCGCGCCGGGCGGCGTCTTCCAGCAGAGGCCGCGCCTGCTCGAGATTGGCGGCTACGTCCGGGCCGGACGTCATTTGGATCGCTGCAATGGCACTCATGGGTCGAAAATCTACAGGAAGTGGCTTCGGCGGGTCGGTTCAGTTCGCTGTCACTACCATCGGGTCGTCCCACGTGCCTTGCAAGCGTAGGACAGCCCGGGTGCGGTCCTGGGATCCGCCACCGCCGAATAGGTCGCGTAGGGAGAGCCAAGCTGCAGCCACTCTCGGGGTGGCTCCAAAGCGCCGGACGGCTGCTGGCAGGCGTTCCTCGCCGCGTAGCAGCCATACCTGCTGATCGTAATCGCGGGAGACGATGCCGATCCGCCCGCGCATGAGAATTTCGGCGTCGCCGTCGAAGTGCAGATTCGAGGTGGTGGCTTGGCCGTCGGCCAGGTCGAAATCAGCCTCCAGGTGGTCGAAGTGCAGCGCTGGCTGCTGCTTCGTCAACGAGCTTCCTGCCGCCCCTGGCGCGTCGAGCGCGCTTACGAGCGCCGGTACTGCCAGAAGCGCAAACGGTTGAGGTCTAGCGTTATCGGCATCCGAAGCCGCTGCGGTTCGCGACCAGACATCCGTGACGGCTGCCGAACCTGCGTCAGCGGCTGTGCGGGTCGGCGCATCAAGACCGGTGGGCGACGCGCTGACGTCGTGGGCATCGCCTGCTCCGTCGCCGACGTCTGTCAGCGTTCCGAATGGAGCGGCTGCGGCCTCGCGAATGCCGTTGCGCGCTACGGGCGCCGACTCGTGGCGCCCGGTGCCAGCTACGGAAGGAGCATCGCGCGGACCGTCGAGTGTGTCGCGCGCGAGCGTGTCGGGATTGCCAAGGCTGGCAAGGGGTGATTGCAACGCGCGGTCGCTGGAGTTGCGGAGTGTGCCGTCGGCGAGGCGCATTGTGACGGTGCCCTGAACACCGGCTAGCCATGGCTGGCCGGACGTGGGGTGCCATTCAACTTCACCATTGAGCGAGGCGCTAGTGGCTGCCAGGTCCGGTTTGAAGCCGAAGTCTTCGAGTGTGGTTGCGGCGTCGGTGCTGTCGATTGCGAATTTCAGCCGGCATGTTGGCGCTGCTGTCTGACAGTGGAGCACACCGTGCGCATCCTGCGTGCCATTGACCAAGTGAGCGTCTTCGACGGAGACGGCCTGGCCCTTGGAGGTCATGGTTGCAGTCAGGCGGCCGAGTGACCGGCCACGCCAGTTCAACTCATCGACCGCCAGCGATGCGGAGGGCGCCAGCGCGGCGATGATACCGACGCCATCGCCTGGCAGGCTGCCATTCGGCAAATCCAGCCGCGTGAAATGGATCTCCGCTGGCTGCGGGTCGGATGTGACACCACGGCTGTGCGGGACTCTATCAGGTGTTGGCCAACGCACGATGCCTGCTACTGCTGTCGAGTCGAGCAACAAGTTGGTGCCCGCACTCGTGCGTTCGGCTCGCAACGACACCTCGTCATATCGATGATCGCCGACCAGCATGTGATTGGCGATCATTTGCGCGCGGATGGTGGGCAAAGAGTCCTGGCGTAGCCGTTGCCATGCGATTGCATAGGCGGGCAGATCGAGCTGGCTGACGCGGCCGCGGACCAACACCACTTGTTCTGCGGGCAGCACCGGCACCGCACTGTCAAAACGCACCGTGCCTTTGTCCACTGCCCATCCAACGGTGGGCTTTCGCTTCAGAGCCAGCAAGCTGCGCATACGATCGCCGAAGCTTGCGCGAAGCTGAGCGGAGTCGTTCGAGCCCGCCACTTCGAGATGCACGGGAACCGCAACGGCGGATCGCTTTGCGAACGGCTCAGGCAGGGAACTGGCGACGCCGAGCAGGTTTGAATCCGCTCGCATGCGCCAACGGGGTGGCTGCACGCCGTCGGATTGCACGTACGCCAGCTCGCCATTCCAGTCAGTGCTGCCATCCACGTTGCCCGTTGCGTTGGCCAGATGCGCCAACTGCTGAGCGTTCAGCGTGCCTTGTGCCTGGACAGTCAGCACCCGCGCACCTTTCTCACGCCGCTCACCCGCATGCAGCGTTACCGGACCGCCTAGCCAGGAGGCCGTCAGCGTTGAACGCTGCAGACGGCCAGCGTCAAACACGAACGAGCCAGTGACGTCCTCCAACGGTGGCAGACCCGACACGGCCTGCACGGTGGCGCCATTGAGGGAAGTTGAGACGCGCGCCACGAGTTGAGGAGCCCCAACCTCGCGGCCGTGCAAGGCCCGTGCGCCATCGCCAGCGAGATCGGCGCCCGCTAAATACGGGATGTCCGGCGGGACTGTTACGTTGAAATCGAATGAGGCGTCGCCTTTGGCGTTGATTTGCCCGACGTCAGGGGCATAGTCCTGCAATTGCGGGTGGCTGCGCACCCAATCAATTGCGTCTTCCAGACGTCCATTGACGTGACCAGTCAACCTGGTTGCGCTCCGGCCGTCGGCGCCCCACTGGGCTTTGGCAGCGGCGAGTTGGAATGGGCCGGCGCGGCCAGCTTCAATTGTTGCCTGGATTTGCGCTCCACGCCATTCCACATGAGCGTCGATGCCGTTTGCATCCGGCCATAGATCGCCGCCGGAGAGAATCGCATCTCGCAGTGTCAGTGAACCGGTGAAGCCATCTGGACGGCCTCCAAACGGAAGATCATTGACGGGACCGCGCATTGCAAATTCGGCATTTTGGATCCGGCCGGCGGTGAGTCTCGAAGCAGCTGCACCGAAAGCCACCGCGGTGTTATCACCGAGAAGCCGCGCCACCAACGGAATGTCAGCACCCGTGAGTATGCCTTTGGCGAGGATTCGCGGCTCGGCTGAATCACCCTGTAGAGAGCCGCTCAAATTCAGGCTGGCACGCTGATGTTCCAACACGAACGCGTCAGTCTCCAGCTTCCAACCGTCATGGTTGCTGCTGACATGCAGCGTTGATGACACGTGCACGTCCGTGAGGGGCTTCTGTTGAGATTGAGTCAGCTCCAAACGTGCTATGCGGGATTGGACGTCGATCGTGAGATCGCTTTCGCTTCCAGCGACGTGTGCGGCGAGACCACTCAGCACGTAGTCCCTGGATCGAGGCGCCAGGGCAACGTCTTCCAACTTCGCGGACGTACGGAGCTTTTCGCCTTCAGGGCGTCCTGACGCCCAATCGAATGTCAGGTTCTGGGCTGTCCCGTCCAGACGGATACCGGCGAGATCAAAATGCGGCGCCAGCCAGCGGGCTACCGCAACTACGGGAGCCAGTGGCGCCTGATTCAGGGTGCCATGGATCCAATGGCCGGGAGCATCAGGCTGGGAGGATTCGCTCGTATCGATGAGGAGCGAGGCGAAGTGCTCGCCTTTCGCGAGATCCAGTGAATCAACGCGCAGCCGCCAACCCGTAGCTTGGCGAGTGACGTGCCAATTGCCACTGAGGCGGTCGAGCACCAACAAGTCAGGCGGCGCTTGCGCGGGCGGCACTTGCGCAGGCGGCGACTTCGTACCGACGGCACCGGAGGCGTTGGCCTCGGTGACGCTGGTGGCCATCAGCGTTTCGCCGGGCGCGTCAAACACCAGGCCACCGGCATGGACGCTGCCATGCGCCTTCATCACCTGGCTGTGCTCAAAGCTCAGATCCACCGATAAGTCGCCGTGGCCCCCGCGCGGCAGGAAGCGGGTGATCTCGGGGAGGCCGGCGAGGAAATCACGCGAGCCGGGGAACAACAGGCGTCGGGCTTCAACGCGCAATGAACCGCTCAGAGCGGACGCTTTGCTGAGGTCACCTTTAACATCTAGCGTGACGCGTGCGCTGCGGCCGACACGATCTGGCAGGAACAGCAGTCCGACCACGTTCCATTCATCGTCAGAGCGACGGAGTGTTGCACGGCGTATTTGCACGCTCAAAGGATTGGCGCCACCAGCGGCCGTGGCCGGCAAACGCACCGTGCCACCTTCGATGTCGATGCGACCTCCCCGCCAGCGCTGGAGCACAGCCACGCGACCGAGCGCGGACGATTCCAAGGCGCCCGCCGATCCCACGCGGGCAGTCCCACTGGCTGCGTTGCTGGCAATGCAGCCAGGCGCAGCCGAGCCGTTCGCGCCAGCGGTGGCACCGCAATTCGCCGTGGCCGCACCGGCGACCGCGAATCCAACCGAGGGACGTGACGAGCGACTTCTGAAATCGATCTCGGGGGCAATCAGCTCAATGCGGCCGGCTTCAGGGTGGCCGCTCCGAAGGGTGCGCCAGACGTCGAATCCAACAACCAACTCAGGCGCGCGCAGCAGCGCTTCAGCGTTACCGGGCTCGTCGAGCTCAACGTGGTGGAACACCGCTTCAGGGCCGTACCAACCCCAGCGTAGGCCGAGCTCGGTGAAACGAACGTCGAGGCCTGTCTGTCCACGAACGAGACGCTCGAGCGCAGCGCGATGTTGCGGCACCCGGGCACGCGCCAGCTCGTACGCAAACAGAATAAGAGCGAAGAGAGCGCCCATGCCGAGCATGCCCAACAGGGCAATCCGAAGCCAGCTCCTGGCCTTGGCCGGAGCGGCAGAACTGGGGCCGGTCTCCGCGAGTGGAGCCATGAAAATCCCCTACCAAAGTCGGCGCCCGCGCGGCGGCAAGCTGCGCACCGCGCCCTCAGCGGCTAAATCAGTACGACATCGTACTGATCAACGCCGTACAACGCCTCCACCTGCATCCGGATCGGCCTTCCAACCTGGGCCTCGAGCTCGGCCAGCGTGGCAGATTCGTCCTCGAGCAACCGATCCACGACATCCTGGTGAGCGAGTATCAGCAGCTCACGGCTCGTAAACTGCCGGCTTTGTCGCACAATCTCGCGAAAGATTTCATGGCACACGGTCTCCGCGGATTTCACGAACCCCCGGCCCTCACAAGTCGGACACGCAACACAGAGCATGTGTTCCAGGCTCTCGCGTGTCCGCTTACGCGTCATCTCCACCCGGCCGAGCGGCGACAAGCTCACGATGTGGGTCTGCGCCCGATCGCCTGACAGCGCTCGCTCCAGCGCAGCCAGTACCTGACGCCGATGCGCTTCATCGCGCATATCAATGAAGTCAATAATGATGATGCCGCCGAGATTACGCAGGCGCAGTTGCCGCGCGATGGCAACCGAGGCCTCCAGGTTCGTGCGAAAGATTGTCTCTTCGAGATTCCGATGACCGACGTAAGCGCCCGTGTTGACGTCGATCGTCGTCATCGCTTCAGTCTGATCAATCACCAGATGGCCGCCCGACTTGAGCGTGACTTTCCGATCGAGCGCCCTGGCGATCTCCTCCTCGATCCCGTGCAGATCGAAAATCGGCCGTGGACCGACATACAACTCGATGCGCGTAGCCGCGTCGGGCATGAACGCCGCAGCAAACTCAACCATGTCCGCATGATCGCGCTGCGAATCAACGAGTACCCGACTAACACCACGCGACAGCTCGTCGCGTAACACACGCAACGCCAGCGGCAGGTCTGCATGAACGATTCCGCCAGGTGGGGTCTCGAGCGCCCGCGTGCGCACATGTCGCCACAGCTTGTCGAGATACACCATGTCTTCACGCAGGCTCTCGGCCGTCACGCCCTGCGACGCCGTCCGCAGGATGTATCCACCCTCAGAATTCGCAGGAATGAAACCCGCAATCGCCTCTTTGAGACGCAGCCGTTCAGCTTCGTCATCGATGCGAGCGGAGACGCCGATGCCATCCCCGCGAGGCATGTAAACGAGATAGCGGGAAGGCAGCGCAATGAAGGTCGTCAGCCGCGCGCCTTTCGTACCCAGCGGGTCCTTGATGACCTGGACGAGAATGTCATCGCCGGGGCTGACCAGGCGACGGATGTCATCGACGGTTGGCAGGACTATTGTGTCGTCGTTCGGAGCGTTGGCGATATCCGCGACGTGAAGAAAAGCCGTCCGCTCCAATCCGATATCAACAAATGCGGCCTGCATCCCAGGCAGCACGCGCGAGACGCGTCCTTTGTAGAGATTGCTTACGAGACCGCGGCGGCTCGTCCGCTCGACATAGATCTCCTGCAGCACACCGTTCTCGACGATCGCGGCGCGCGTTTCGCGCGGCGCCACGTTGACGAGGATTTCAATGCTCAAGCGCGTTCCCCGACCGGGCTCGCGCCGTTCCAGAACTGAATGCCTGCTGCCTGCAAGAGCTCTCCCGTTTCAAACAACGGTAAACCCATCACAGCAGAGTAACTGCCAGTGAGGGACTCGACAAATACTGCACCGAGTCCCTGGATTGCATACCCGCCTGCTTTGTCGCGCGGTTCCCCAGTGTCCCAGTAAGCCGCACACTCTTCCAACGAAATCCGGCGGAAGCGAACCGCACTGGAGCTCAAACGTTCGCTCACACCCCGCGAGTCTGCCAATGCGACAGCAGTCAGTACCTCGTGTATCCGATCGGACAACTGACCGAGCATATCGATCGCGTCAGCACGATCGCGAGGTTTTCCGAAGACTCGACCGTCTAGAACAACGGTTGTATCGGCGGCGAGGACCGGAAGTCGCTGTCCCGCGCCTCGGATGGCAAGTGCTTTTTCACGCGCGAGCCGTGTCACGTAGGCGCGCGGCGTCTCACCGGGAAGAACGGTTTCATCGATATCCGCCCCCGCGATAACGTGCGGCACGCCGATCTGCGATAGAAGCTCACGCCGTCGCGGCGAACTGGAGGCCAGACAAATTACGGGATGCATCAGTCCCGATGATACGGATGATTCGACAGGACGCCATGCGCTCGATACAACTGCTCGGCCAACACGACCCTTACCAGTGCGTGTGGAAAAGTCAGCCGCGATAGCGACCATTTGAAATCGCTTCGCTGCAGGACCTCTGGGGCGAAGCCATCGGGTCCGCCGATCAGAAAGGCGAGATCGCTACCGTCCTGCAGGCGTCCGGACAACCACGTCGCTAATTCGCGGGTGGTCATCTCCTTCCCGCGCTCGTCGAGCGCCACTACGTACTCACCAGGGCGCACAGCAGCGAGAATCCGCTGGCCTTCGGCTTCAATGGCTTTGGCAGGCGGACGGCCCGCGGTTCGGGAACCGGGCTCTATTTCCGTCACAGTCACTTTGAGCCCGGCACTGAGGCGTGTCAGGTAGTCGTCGAAGGGCTCCTGAACCCACTTCGGCATGCGCGAACCGACGGCGATTATCCGCACCCGGCCCATGCATCAAATCAGGACGGCTGCCGCCCTCGTTTGACCGTGCGCGGCTGCACCGCAGCTGCGGCAGGAGCAGCGGCTGCTTCATTTCCACCGTTGTCCCACAGGCGTTCGAGCCCGTAGAACTCACGTACGCGAGGCAACATGACGTGCAGGATGATGTCCTGGAGATCGACGAGTACCCACTCGCCGTCGCGCTCACCCTCTTTGCCGAGGGGGCGGAAACCGGACTTCTTGGCATCTTGGAGCACGCGGTCGGCAATGGACTTGACGTGTCGATCGGAGTTACCGGAGGCAATGATCATGGTGTCGGCTATGTCCGTCAGCCCTCGTACATCCAGCACCTTCACATTGACTGCTTTCATGTCGTCCAGCGCTGCGGTAACGACGTCCTGCAGTGGGGAGGCGCGCTCAGGCTCCGGGGAGCGGCGCGTTCGGGCGCGAGTGATCATGTGTTTAAGCGGTATCTCCTGGTTGGCGGTTTGAACTCAATAAAGCTCTCATTAGCGCTGGCGGGAAGCATAGCACCTCGTCTCCCGGATGATCTGACGGACTTCTTCGGGAACGAGATACTGCGGATCGCGTCCAGCAATAATGAGGTGACGCAGCTCGGTGGACGAAATCTCGAGCTGAGTCACCGCATGCACGTAGATGCGCCCGCTCGGGTTCTGGTGGAGGTCCCGGATCGTGCCCGTGCCATGGTCCACCATCACCTCGCCCAGCGGGCCCATCGTCGGGGCTTTCCAGCCAGGGCGATGCGCAACGACGATGTGCGCCAGATCGAGAAGCTCGCGCCAGCGGTGCCAGTTCGGCAGTCCCAGAAAAGCATCCATTCCCAGCAGCAGGCACAGTGAGCGGTCCGGAAACTCCTTACGTACTTCGGTCAGCGTATCAACCGAATATGACACCCCCGTGCGGCGGATCTCGCGGTCGTCGACCACGAACGCCGGCTGACTCGCGACGGCGGCTTTCACCATGCTGAGCCGCATCTCCGGCGATGCATAGGGTTGCTCGCGGTGAGGCGGACTGCCCGTGGGCATGAAACGGACTTCGGTCAGCCGAAGCTCCTGCCACAGCTCGAATGCCGTGCGCAGGTGCCCGTAGTGGATCGGGTCGAAAGTGCCGCCGAAAAGACCTATGGGTTGCATCGTAAATGCCTGTGTAGACGCAGACTATTTGAGCACGGATCGAGGAGCGCGTAATGCAGGGTGACCACAGATGTCCGCGGCCAGGAGTGCCATCTCGTCCCAGGCATCGCCGAACAGGCGCCCTTTGATCATGCGATCCGCGCGGCCGGCCCTGACAGCCAGCGTCGAAAACGGCAATCGGGAGGCCCGCCGCGCGCCTTTCTCGAGTGCTGCGGCCTGGCGCCCCCACACTCTAGGGCGGGCACCAGGAGCCGCCGATACCGCGCCCCAAAGGTCGCGCATTGCCTTCGTCAAAGCCCACAGAACGAGTGTCGCCTCAACCCCTTCCGCGCGCAGGCCACCCAACATACGCAGTGCACGCTCCGTATCGCCGGCCAACACCGACTCGCCGAGCTGAAAAACATCAAAGCGCGCGCTGTCGCCCACGCTCGCGAGAATCATGTCGGCCGTGATCTGCCCGGGTTGCGCAACCAACTTCAGCTTCTCGAGCTCCTGGTGAGCGGCCAGTAGATTGCCTTCAGTGCGCTCGGCCAGCACGTCGATGCCGTCGGCCGTAATGTCGAGACCCAATCGTTTCGCGCGGCCCCGCAGCCACGGTGTCATGCGATCGGAATCAATCGGCCACACCTGCACAAAGGCGCCCTTGTTCTCCACGGCCTTCACCCAGGCCGCGCTCTGGACATCCCGATCGAGCCGCGGTGTCATAATCAGATACACCGTATCCTGATCATCGATCTCGAGTATCGAGACCAGCGCAGCTCCTCCGGCCACGCCCGGCTTGCCGGTAGGCATCCGGATCTCCACCAGGCGCCGCGAACCGAACAACGACATGTTCGATGAAGACGCGCGGACGTCATCCCAATCGGCGCCGCGGTCCATGAAGTGAACATCGCGCTCGGTAAACCCTTTCTTGCGCGCGCTGGCGCGCACCGCGTCCGCCGCTTCCCCCGACAGCAGGGGGTCGTCCCCCGAGATGAGGTAAGCACGCAACAACTGCTGCTCGAGGTGTCCGGAAAGTGCGTCAGTCGTGAGCTTCAAAATGCGACTCTGGCGACGTTATGTCTGAAACCATGAATTATCCATCATGTGGCGATTTTCGTCCGGGGCAAGGTCGCGATAGGATCGGGGCCAAGATGAAAATGCGTCCTGCAGTGTTTGCGGTGCTCCTGACGATCACGGCTCTGGTGACCATGGCGGCGAAGCCTGCGTCCACGACAGCCATTGCCCATGTTTCATCTTCCTTGGCGTCCTCATCTCTGGAACCCGGACACAAAGGCGCCCCACCCAAGCAAGCTCGCGTCATCGACCTCGACTGGAAAGAGCTGTTGCCGGAAGGTGAACGTTCGCACTTTACCGCCACGGCTCCTGCCCCTGTACACGACTATCGTGGCGAAGGCGGACCACCCGCCGTGCAGGCGCCGGATTTCAATGTCAACAAATCGCTGGAAGGCGCGACTGTGCGCCTGCCCGGATTCATTGTTCCATTGGAAGCGGTCAAAAGTGGTGATGTGAGCGAATTTCTCCTCGTGCCCTATTTTGGGTCGTGCATTCACGTTCCACCGCCACCGCCGAACCAGATTGTGTACGTGCACACCGGCAAACGGTCCGGCATCGATTCCATTTACGATGCCTATTGGATCACCGGCAAGTTGCACCTGCAGACCAAATCCACCCGCCTCGGCTCAACCGCCTACGAGTTGAGTGCCGAGAAAATCGAAGTTTACAAATACTGATGACCCAGACCGAGCGCCGGGGGTTATATCCCCCCATCGAGCCCTTTCGGACCGGCTTCCTGCGCGTTTCGAGCGTGCACGAAATCTACTTCGAGGAAAGCGGCAACCCCGACGGCAAGCCTGCTGTTTTTCTGCACGGCGGACCCGGCGGTGGCACCGATCCGAAGATGCGGACTTTCTTCGATCCAAAGGTCTACCGCATCGTGTTGTTTGACCAGCGTGGCTGCGGCAGGAGCCGCCCCCATGCCAACCTGGTGGACAACACCACCTGGCATCTCGTGGAAGACATGGAGAAGCTCCGCGAGCACCTCGGTATCAAACGCTGGTTGGTTTTCGGCGGCTCATGGGGGTCCACACTGGCCCTCGCCTACGCCGAAACCCATCCGGATCAGGTCACGGAGTTGGTTCTGCGCGGTATCTTCCTGCTGCGGAAGTGGGAGATCGACTGGTTCTATCAGCGGCCCGACGGCGCCGGCGCGCTCTTTCCCGACCTGTGGGAAAAGTACGTTGCCACGATTCCGGAAGCCGAGCGCTCCGACATGGTCCGCGCCTACTACAGGCGACTGACGAGTGATGATCCGCAGACCATGCGCCAGGCCGCGAAGACCTGGTCAATCTGGGAAGGCGCCACGAGCTTTCTGCGCCTCAACCCGGACTATGTTGCCAAGTTCCAGGAAGACGATTACGCGGCCGCGTTTGCCCGCATCGAATGTCACTACTTCATCAATAACGGGTTCTTCGAGACCCACAATCAGTTGATTGAGCAGGTCAACCGGATCCGCAGGATACCGGCAGTCATCGTACAGGGCCGGTACGACGTCGTGTGTCCCGTGAAAAGCGCATGGGATCTGCATTGCGCCTGGCCGGAGGCGGATCTGAGGATCGTGCCGGATGCCGGACACTCCGCGTTTGAGCCCGGCAATATCCACGAGCTGATCAGCGCGACTGATCGATTCGCAAAAGACCCGTGAGCTGATTGCGAGCATCGATCACTCCATGATCAACCAGCCACCCGCGAGCATCCTGCGCGTCTGAATCAAACCAGGCGCGGGTGTTACCCAGCCGGAAGCTGTAGCCCCAGGTGTCCATATCGGACATCAGCCGCTGGCTGCCAACACCGGGCAGCTGCGCGGCAAGCAACACCTGCAGGTAGCAGACTCCGCACTCTTCGGGGTCATCACCGCCCGCGTCGCGATCGAGGCCCGAGCGGCGCTCCGGAGTCATGCAGATGTAGTGACTCGCTTCGTGCAGCACTGAATGCACCGGCGTATCGAGCCGTGCATACAGCAAATCGCCCTTGAGGCCTGCTTCGCTTTCGCCCCAATACGACCCGGGGATCACTTCTTCCGGCGAAATCAGGGTGAGCGCCAGTCCATAGCGACTGAGAAGCATCGCCAGGGCGATGCGGTCGATGCCGCTCAATCGCAACACGCCCTGAACAGGCGCCGCCGAAACTGCTGGCATCGCTTCGGCCGGGCTCAAAGGCTGGACAATTGGCGAATGACCCGGTCGGCCAGGTCATGCGCCATGGCCTGCCGCAGAATGGATTCCTCGTGCTCTTTGGCCAGCAGCCGGGTCTCATCGAAGCTGTAGCTGCGGGTGGCCGAAATATCCTGCGGCGCCAGCAACTCCTGGTCGCCGGCAGTGACCGAGAAACGCACCGTGTAGGTGATTTCATACTCGTTCGGCTTGTTCTGCGCGGACACGGACAACGTCCGGCGCACAACAGTATCCTCGAGGATGTTGACGATCGAGGAGGCCGTTTTCTTGTCCGAGGGCGGACGCGAACCGGAGGTCAGGAGCGCTTTGCGCAGACTCTGCGCAAAGTCGGTCTGCATGTCCGTGGCCTGCACATAGGCTCTCTTCATGGATTCGGGCAGCGGCGTGCGGCCTTCGAGATGAAAGCCGCAACCCGTGAGCGATACCGCCAGCACTCCAATCAACCAAAGTCTTTTCATACGACGATGTTGACGAGCTTGCCCTTGACGTAAATGACCTTCCGCACCGGCTTGTCGACAAATTTCTGCACGTGCTCGTCGGCGAGCGCGGCTTCTTTGATCGCGGCCTCATCCGCAGTCGCGGCGACGATTACACGCCCACGCAACTTGCCATTCACCTGCACCACCAGCTCGATCTCATCCTGCCGCAACGCATCCTGCGCCGGCTGAGGCATCGGAGCATCGAGCAGATCGCCGGACTCTTTCGCGTAGCCCAATTCGACCCACAACGCATGGGCGATGTGCGGGGTCATTGGATACAGCGTCCGCAACAGAATGCTTACGCCCTCGCGCAGCACTGATGCAGCAGCCGGGCTGTCCCCCACAGAATCCAACGTGTTGAGCATCTTCATGGTCGCCGACACGACCGTGTTGTACTGGATGCGCTGGAAGTCATTCAGCGCCTGCTGGAGGAACACATGGACGTCACGTCGGATCTTCTTCAGACCGCTATCCAGGGACCCCACCGGGCCAGCGGACGCAATGCGCTCGCGATTCTGATAACAGAAGGACCACAGACGCTTCAAAAAGCGGTGCACACCCTCAGCGCTGGCATCCGACCAGGGTGCACTTTGATCCGGAGGACCGGCGAACATGACAAACGCACGTGCGGTATCAGCACCAAACCGTTGAATGAAGGTGCCGGGTTCCACGACATTGTTCTTGCTCTTCGACATCTTCTCGATGCCGCCGTAGATGACGGGTTTACCGTCCTCCCTGGCGACGGCACTGATCGGCGTGCCGCGCTCATCGAACTGCTGCTCAACTTCCGCAGGGTAGAACCATCGCTTTTTGCCACTGGCGTCTTCACGGTAATAACAGTGGGCCAGCAGCATGCCTTGCGTGAACAGATGCTTGAACGGCTCGCTGAACTGCACGAGCCCGAGATCGCGCATGACCTTCGTCCAGAAACGCGCATACAACAAGTGGAGCACCGCGTGCTCAATGCCGCCGATGTACTGATCCATCGGCATCCAATAGTCATTGCGGCCATCGACCATGGTCGTCGCGTCTGGACAGCAGTACCGCATGTAGTACCACGATGAATCAACAAACGTGTCCATCGTGTCAGTTTCGCGGCGCGCATCCTTGCCGCACTTCGGACACTTGCAGGCGAGGAATCGCTCGTCTTTATTCAGCGGGTTACCGGAGCCATCCGGAACCAGATCCTCAGGAAGAACAACCGGCAGGTCCTCTTCAGGCACCGGTACGACACCGCACGCATCGCAGTGGATGATCGGGATCGGCGTGCCCCAGTAACGCTGGCGTGAGACACCCCAATCGCGCAGGCGGTATTGAATGCGTTTCCTGCCGAGACCCTTCTTCTCGAGAGCCGCGGAAATGGCGTCCACGGCCGCCTGGAATTCCAGGCCCGAATACTCGCCGGAATTCACCGTGATTCCATGATCGGAATAAGCAGCGATCCAAGGCGCGCGCACGTCATCGTAAGCGCCGGTCTTCGACTTCACGACCTGGACTATCGGCAGCCCGCTCTTGTGAGCAAACTCGAAGTCACGTTCGTCGTGGGCCGGCACGCCCATGACGGCGCCTTCGCCATAGCCCATCAATACATAGTTGGCGACCCAGATCTCAACAGGTTGCCCGGTGAGCGGATGCAACGCATGCAACCCGGTCGCCATGCCTTTCTTTTCCTGTGTCGCGAGCTCGGCTTCCATCACACCGCCGCGGGCACACTCCTCGATGAATGCAGCAATCCGCGGATCGCGCTTGCCGGCAGCAAGCGCAACAGGATGCTCGGCAGCAACAGCGAGGAAGGTAGCGCCAAACAGAGTGTCGGCACGGGTGGTAAACACCTTCACCGCGCCATCGGTCTCCATCGCCGCGCGCGCGTCAGGTGCGAAAGGAAACGAGATCTCGCAGCCTTCGCTGCGCCCGATCCAGTTCTCCTGCATCGCTCGCACCTGCACGGGCCAGCCGTCCAGACCGGTCTTGACCGTGTCGAGCAGCTCCTCGGCATACTTCGTGATCGCGAGGTAGTAGCCCGGAATCTCACGCTTCTCGACAATCGCACCGGAACGCCAGCCGCGGCCATCGACTACCTGCTCATTGGCGAGCACGGTGTTGTCGATCGGATCCCAGTTGACGATCTGCGTTTTCCGGTAGGCCACTCCGCTCTTCAACATCTGCAGAAACAACCACTGATTCCAGCGGTAGTAGCTGGGATCGCAGGTGGCCACTTCGCGGGACCAGTCAAATGCAAAACCCATGGGCGCGAACTGCGCCTTCATGTCAGCGATGTTCTGACGAGTCCACTTGGCCGGAGCGACTTTCTTGTCGATAGCGGCATTTTCGGCGGGCAGGCCAAACGCGTCCCATCCCATCGGGGTCATGACGTTGTAGCCGGAGGAGCGCATGAACCGATACACCACGTCATTCAACGTGTAGTTGCGCATGTGGCCCATGTGCAGCTTGCCGCTCGGATACGGCAGCATCGAGCACACGTAGTACTTACCTTTCGGAAAACGCGGGTCGTTTTCCTTGGAACGGTAAGCATCGAGCGCGCGCCAATGTTGCTGGGCCGCGGCCTCTACCGCGGCCGGATCATAGATCTCATCCATCGACTTACGGAATCCGCAACGGAACGAAAATCTGCGCATCCTCGCGTTGAATCAACAGCGCCACATTCTTGCCGGATGACTTGGCCTCATCCTGCAGCTCCTTGACGGTTTTGACGCGCTTGCCGTTGACACCCAGGATGATATCGCCAGGCTGTACGCCCGCCGACGCCGCAGGCCCCGTGACTTCCTCGACCACGAGATTACCCTGGGTCTCAGCCTGCTCTTTCTCCTGCGAATCGAGCTGACGAACGGTCAATCCCAACTGCGCCGCCTGGTTGGTGGCATGCTCTTTCTGCTTGCCGCCGCCGGACTTCGCCGTCTGGCCCTGTTGCTCCTTCAACTCGGTGACCTTCACGGTCACGGACATCTTCTTGCCGGAGCGCCAGACGTCTACGTTTGCATCCGTACCCGGCTTCATGGCGGCAATGTTGCCCGACAGCTCGCCGTAGCGCTCGATCGGCTTGCCGTTGACGGCCAGAATCACGTCACCTGGCTGGAGGCCCGCCTTGGCGGCCGGACCGTCCTTCTCAACTGAGCTGACGAGAGCGCCGCGCGGACGGTCGAGTCCAAACGACTCCGCCAGTTGCGCGTTGACGTCCTGAATCGTCACGCCGATGCGGCCGCGGACCACTTTGCCGGTCTTGACGAGTTGGTCCTCGACATTACGCGCGACGTCGATCGGAATCGCGAACGACACGCCCATGTAGCCGCCCGTGCGGCTGAAAATCTGCGAGTTGATACCGATGACTTCGCCCTGCAGGTTGAACAGCGGACCGCCGGAGTTGCCTGGATTCACGGCCACGTCCGTCTGAATGAAGGGCACATAGTTGTCACTGGGCAGTGAGCGCGAGGTCGCGCTGATGATGCCGGCCGTGGCGCTGTTCTCAAACCCGAACGGCGAGCCGATGGCCAATACCCACTGGCCCGGCCTGACCTTGGAGGGATCACCCAGTTTGACCGTCGGCAGGTTGGCGGCGCTGATCTTGATGACAGCAACATCGGTGCGCTCATCGGCACCGACAACCTTGGCCGGAAATTCGCGGCGGTCCGTCAGGCGTACCGTCACCTCGTCGGCATTCCCAACGACGTGTGTGTTGGTGAGGATGTAACCATCCGCACTGACGATGAAACCGGAGCCGGCGCCCCGAACCGGCGGTGAATTACCGCGCGGACCCTGCTGATCAGGGGTGGGGATGCCGAAACGACGGAAGAAATCGTAGAACGGATCGTTCGGTGACAGGCCTTGCGGTCCGCTCTGGGGCTGTGCCTTCTCGACGACCTCGACGTTCACCACGGCAGGGCCGTACTTCTCCACCAGCGGTGAGAAATCGGGTAACGCGCGAACCATGTTCTCGATGGCGGGGGCCGTGGGCACCGTGGAGGGGACAGGATTCGTGGTCGCCTGCGCCTGCTGCGCCTGCTGCGCATGGGCGCTCTGGGCGTTCGAACTGCCTGAGCAGGCGGCCAGCGCTATGGAAACGCATATGAGGACAGAACGGCAGCGCGACACACTCATGCTCGACTCCGAGGTTTTACGAAATGGAACCAGATGTAACGAACGGCGGGCTTCAAGGTTGCCGGGCCCTATGATTCCTCACCCGGAGCCCAATCGCCAGAGCCACGGTACAAAGGCTCACAATGAGCCAGTTACCAACAGTTGCGTAGGGCGTGAGGCCCCGGCGGGGCGTCACCGAGGACTTGAGCACATAGGGGGTGAATTCGGGGGCCAGGCCGACCACCTCACCGTGGGGACCGATCACGCCGGAAATGCCATCGTTGGCAGCCCGAATCAGGTAGCGGCCCGCTTCGAGGGCCCGCATCCGGGCAATCTGAAAGTGTTGGTGCCGGGCGGTCGAGTGGCCGAACCAGGCATCATTGGTCACATTGACGAGCGCGTCGGCCTGCGGCAACACCTTGATCATGGAACTGCCGTACGCGTCTTCGTAGCAAATGGTTGCGCCCAGATTCAGGCCGGCGGCCGTCAGGGGCGGCTGATTGTCACCCCCGCGAGTGAAATCCGAGTACGGCAGACTGTGCAGCCGCAACCAGGAACGCACGAAAGTGGGGACCGGGAAGAACTCCGCGAAGGGGACGAGATGGTCCTTGTTGTACCAGGACAGCTTGTCGTCCAATGCCAGGATGGAGTTGTATCCAGTGTCATCATCCGTGAAGCGGACCACCCCGGTCACGAGCGCGGAATGATGTGAGCGCGCCTCTCGGTAGATGTTGGTGATGTAGTCGACGATCTCATTCACAGCGACCGGCGGCGCGGACTCCGGCCAGACGATCAGGCGGGTTCCCAACGTGGTTTCGGTGAGGCGCTGATACAGGTCCAGGGTCGTCTGTTTATTCGACTCCAGCCACTTCTGGTCCTGCGGGATGGCTCCCTGGACCACGGCCACTGTCACCGCCGGGCCGGACGCATGCGTCCATTCAACGGAAGCCAGGGCAAAACCTGCGATCCAGGGCACAACAAAAACGATCGCGGCAATGATCCGGGTCTGCCGGGTACCGCGGATCATCGCAATCAGCGCACCGGCACAGACCAACAGGATGGTGCTGATGCCATACACGCCCGCGATGGGTGCAAAACGCGACAACCAGGTATCAGTCTGTGAATAGCCCAGTGACAACCAGGAAAAACCCGACAGGAACCAGCCGCGCCACCACTCAACCAACAGCCAGGCAGCCGGCACCGCGACCAGCCATCGGACGGCGCCACCTTGTGGCAGCCAACGGGCTACCGCATAGCCCAATCCGGCGTGATACAGGGACATGATCGCAACGAGTGCGACCATCAACGCGCCCGCGATGTAAACAGGCGCTTCACCGAAGATGTGGATGCTGACATACAGCCAGTAGGTACCGGCCGCGAAAGTACCTGCGTTGAAGAAAAAGCCGAGCCAGGCGGCTTCGCGCGGTGTCGCGCCTTCCCACAGGAACATGAGCACGGCGGGGCAAATGATTGCCAACGGCCACCACTGGAGCGGAGCGAACGCGCATGCGAGTAACGCGCCCGCAACCAGCGCGGCCAGCCGCCGTACTTTCACTGGAGTCAGGATTCGCTGCCGGGAAGCCGCTCAGCAGGCGGCACGAGATCGCGCGGCGGAACGACCCGCAAGGCATCGATACGACGCCGGTCGGCACGGGCGACGCGGAACTCAAAGCCCGCGATGTTGGCAGACTCGCCGCGACGCGGCAGCCGTCCGAGCTCTTTCATCAACAGACCCGCGACGGTGTCGAATCCCTCCTCCTCGGAGAGCTCCGAACCGAAGTATTCATTGAATTCATCGATTCGGGTGACGCCGCGAACGGTGTACTGCCGATCCGCATCCTTACGGATGTTCAGGTCTTCCTCGACGTCGAACTCGTCATCGATCTCACCGACGATCTGTTCCATCACATCTTCAATCGTCACGAGGCCCGACACGCCACCATATTCATCGACGACGATGGCCATGTGATGACGGTTGCGCCGGAAATCCTTCAGCAGGACGTTGAGGCGCTTGGACTCGGGTACGAACACCGCGGGTCGCATGTACTCGCGAATATCGAAGCGCTCGTCCTGATCGGAAATGCACAGGCGCAGGAGATCCTTCGCCAACAGGATGCCCACGATGTCGTCGCGATCGCCATCCATCACGGGGAACCGCGAATGTCCCGACTCCACGACGATCGGCATGATCGTCTGGGAAGGGTCTTCGCGCCGGACACACACCATCTGTGCGCGCGGCACCATGATATCGCGCACCTGGATGTCGCCCACCTCGAGAACGCCCTCGAGCATGGTCAAGGCTTCGGAATCGATGAGCCCGCGCTCACCGGCCTCGCGCAACACGGCAAGCAGCTCTTCGCGATCCTGGGGCTCACCCGAGAAGCTCTGGGTGATTCTCTTCAGCCAGCGACCGGTCGCGTTGAGGTCCTTAGCCATCATGAGCTCCGGTATGGGTTCGGGAAGCCCAGGCGGCGCAATACGGCAATCTCACGGCGCTCCATCCGATCAGCGTCAGCGCAATCCTCGTGATCATACCCAACCAGGTGCAGTGTTCCATGCACGACGAGGTGAGCCCAATGGGCGCGCAGACTTTTGCGCTGCGCACGGGCCTCGACACGGAGCACATCCGGACAGATCACCAGATCACCCAGCGGGCGCTCGGGCCCTGCCGGCAGCTCGACCGCCGGGAATGACAGCACATTGGTAGGTTTGTCCTTACCGCGATACTGAGCGTTGAGCCGACGGCTTTCAGCCGGCCCCACCACCCGCACGCCCAACTCACGGCCGGCCGCCTTCCGGCCCAGCGCCGTGCCGGCCCAGGTAGCAATGTCAGAACGGCTCGGAGCCCACTTTCTGACCGTTCGCTGGACCTCCACCGACAACGTCATTTGTTTCGCGCCTCGTAGGCCCGAACTATTCGTTGCACCAATGGATGGCGAACAACGTCGTGAGCGTCAAAGAATGTGAATGCAACACCGTCGACACCCTCGAGGACGTCTATCACCTGTGCGAGGCCTGACTGTTTGCCGGCCGGCAGATCAGTCTGCGTCACATCCCCGGTCACAACAGCCTTCGAGCCGAAGCCGATACGGGTGAGGAACATCTTCATCTGCTCGGGCGTCGTGTTCTGCGCCTCGTCCAGAATGATGAACGACTCATTGAGCGAGCGGCCGCGCATGAACGCCAGGGGAGCCACCTCGATGACATTGCGCTCAATGAAGCGGGCAACGCGGTCGAAACCCATCATCTCGTAGAGAGCGTCGTACATTGGACGCAGATAGGGATCCACCTTCTGTGTCAGATCGCCCGGCAGAAATCCCAACCGCTCGCCGGCTTCCACCGCGGGCCGCACCAGAATAATGCGGCGTACACGATCCTGGGTGAGTGCCTCAACTGCACAGGCCACTGCAAGGTAGGTTTTACCCGTGCCCGCGGGACCAATTCCGAATGTCAGATCCTGCTTGCGGATATCCGCAAGATACTCTCGCTGGTGAGTACCCCGTGCACGCAACAAACCACGCGGAACCCGAACCGCATTGTCATGTTGGTGCGGGTCACCGACGACCTGGCCGGACTCACGCTCCTGCAGTGTCAGGTGAACCCGCTCGGGAGTGATCTCTTCGTCTTTCGACAGATCAAACAGCTCGCGCAACGCGTCCTCGGCACCCTCCGCATGCGCACCGTTGACTCGAAATGTATTGCCGCGCCGGCTGATCCTTACGTCCAGCCGGGTTTCGAGCAACCGCAGATTTTCATCCAGCGGGCCGCAGAGATTCGCGAGTCGAGCATTGTCGGAAGGTTCCAGCTCGAACTCCCGGAAGGGCTCAACGGTTGTAGAAGCGACTGGAGTTTTCAGGAGAGCAGCCTGCCGCGCAGCGTGTGCGCACGGAGCTCCGTGATCACGACGTCCACGAACTGATTGATCAGATGGGAAGGACCGGCAAAGTTGACCCACCGGTTGTTTTCGGTTCTCCCGGCGAGCTCCTGCGCATTCTTCCGCGCCGAGCGCTCCACGAGCACGCGTTGCACCGTGCCGACCATCTTTTCACTGATGGCACTGGCCTGCGCTTCGAGTTGCGCCTGCAACCGGGTCAGCCGTTCCTGTTTGACCTCGGGCTCAACTTCGTCGGGCAGCGAGGCCGCGGGAGTCCCCGGACGCCGGCTGTAGAGGAAGCTGAACGACTGGTCCAGGTCCATGTCGCGCACGAGTGCCAGCGTGGAGTTGAAATCACGCTCGCTCTCGCCCGGGAAACCGATGATGAAGTCGGATGTAACACTGATATCCGGCCGCACCTGCCGTAACTTGCGGACCTTCTCTTTGAATTCAAGGGCCGTGTAGCCGCGCTTCATCAGGGAGAGAATGCGGTCGGAACCACTCTGCACGGGCAGGTGCAGATGATTGGCCAACTGCGGGACGTTCGCGTAGGCCTCGATCAAACTGTCAGTGAATTCGAGGGGATGAGAGGTGGTGAACCGGATGCGTTCAATTCCTGGAACCGCCGCCACGTGATGGATCAACGTAGCGAGATCCACCACGGCACCATCTGACATGGCACCGGCATATGCGTTGACGTTCTGTCCGAGAAGCGTGACTTCACGAACGCCTTGCGTGCTCAACTGCCGGATCTCATCCAGCACAGAATCGAACGGCCGGCTGACTTCATCACCCCGCGTGTAGGGGACGATGCAGAAGCTGCAGTACTTGCTGCACCCTTCCATGATGGACACGAACGCAGTAGCGCCTTCAGCGCGCGGCGCGGGCAGATGATCGAACTTTTCGATTTCCGGGAAGCTGACGTCCACCTGTGAACGGCCGGTGCGACGCAGCTCGGCAATCATGTCCGGCAGACGGTGAAGCGTCTGCGGCCCGAAGACGAGGTCCACAAACGGGGCCCGCTTGGTAATCGCCTCCCCTTCCTGGCTGGCAACACACCCGCCAACGCCAATGACGACGTGGGGTCGCTCCGCCTTCAACTTCCGCCACTCACCCAGCAGCGAGAACACCTTCTCCTGCGCTTTCTCACGCACGGAGCACGTGTTCATCAGCAACACGTCAGCCTCAGCGGGGTTGTCCGTAGCCGAAAGGTCGCCACCTGCGTGGAGCACGTCTGCCATACGAGCAGAATCGTACTCATTCATCTGGCAGCCAAAAGTCTTGATGAAGTAACGGCGGGCCATAGGGGAAGCCGGGAATTCTAAGGCCTCGGGGGCGCAGGCGCGAAGCTTTCGCACCTGCAGCAGTGCCCGATCCGTCAGAAACTGAGGGAAATCAGTGGCTTAGAATAGACCCTAAAATGGAATATCGTCGTCGAAATCCTCGGCTTTACCGCCGCCGCCACCGCTCGAATGAGCGTATTCGTCCGGATACGGGTCGCCCCCGCCACCACCACTGCCGCCTCCGCTGCTGCGGCCACCCCGGCCTCCACCCGAGCCACCGCTCGAGCCACGCTCGAAGTCACCGCCTCCGCCGCCCGTCCCGCCACCGCCACCCCGGCCACCGAGCATCTGCATGTCGTTGCCGACGATCTCGGTGGAGTAGCGCTCCTGGCCCTGCTTGTCCTGCCACTTGCGTGTACGCAGGCTGCCCTCAATGTAGACCTGCGAGCCCTTCTTCAGGTACTCGGCGGCAATTTCGCCCAGCCGGCCGAAGAGTACGACGCGATGCCACTCAGTACGCTCCTGCTGCTCGCCACTCTGCTTGTCGCGCCAGCTCTCACTGGTGGCAATGCGCAGATTGGCGACTGTGGTGCCTGATGGCATGGCGCGAGTCTCTGGGTCCGCACCGAGATTGCCGACCAGGATGACTTTATTGATTCCGCGCGCCATAGACAGTCCTCAATGTGAATGGGGGCATTCTAAAGGAGCGCGGGGGCGTACACTCGATGGTTTTCTGGAAAAAAGACCCCTGATGCAGCAGATACGCGTCCGCGGGGCGCGCACCCACAATCTCAAAGGCGTCGATCTCGACCTGCCGCGCGACCGGTTGATTGTCTTCACCGGCTTGTCGGGCTCCGGCAAGTCATCGCTGGCGTTCGACACGCTGTATGCCGAAGGCCAGCGGCGCTACGTCGAATCCCTGTCCGCCTATGCGCGGCAGTTCCTGTCGATGATGGACAAGCCGGACGTTGAGTCCATCGAGGGCCTGTCGCCGGCGATCGCCATTGAGCAGAAGGCGACCTCGCACAATCCACGATCGACCGTGGGAACAGTTACCGAGATCTACGACTATCTGCGGTTGCTGTTTGCGCGCGCAGGGATTCCCCGCTGTCCGGACCATCTCATCGACCTGACTGCACAGACGGTGAGTCAGATGGTCGACCAGGTGTTGAAATTACCAGAGGGCACCGCTGTTGCCCTGCTCGCTCCGCTGATCAGTGATCGCAAGGGCGAGCACGCACAGGTGCTGGAGGACCTCGCCGCGCAGGGATTCGTGCGCGTGCGGGTTGATGGCCGCATTTATGACATGGACAGCACTCCGAAGCTCGATCCCAAACGCAAACACACCATTGAGGCTGTTGTGGATCGCACGCGGGTGCGCGCTGACTCGGGCCAACGGCTCGCCGAGTCTTTTGAGACCGCGCTTCGCCTTTCAAACGGGTTGGCCCGCCTGACGTTCCTTGATGAGGCCGAGCGTGAAGAATTGGTTTTCTCCAGCAAGCACGCCTGTCCCGTCTGCGGCTACAGCGTCCCCACGCTCGAGCCCAAACTGTTTTCATTCAACAACCCGGCCGGGGCATGCCCCACGTGCGACGGCCTGGGCACGAAAGAGTTCTTCGATCCCAACCGGGTCGTGGTCAATGCGGATCTGTCCCTCGCGAGCGGTGCGGTGCGGGGTTGGGACCGGCGCAATGCGCACTACTTCCAACTCATCCAGTCGCTCGCCAAGCATTACAGCTTTGACATCGAGACCCCCTGGACCGAGCTCACGCCCGGTGTGCAGAAGGTGTTGCTGTACGGAAGCGGTGAAGAGGCCATTGAATTCCGCTACACGGAAGGCAAAAAGACCAGCCGCAAGCGTCACCCGTTCGAAGGCATCATTCCGAACCTCGAACGGCGATTCCGTGAGACCGAGTCCGCCACCGTTCGCGAGGAACTGACCAAGTTTCTGGGCATGCGGCCCTGCCCGGACTGTGGCGGGGCACGGCTGAACAAAGCGGCCCGGTTCGTGTTTGTTGCCAACAAGAGCCTGCCCGAGACGGCGCACATGACCGTGGGCAATGCGCTCGAATTTTTTGATTCGCTCAACCTCGCCGGTTGGCGCGGTGAAGTGGCCACGAAGATTTCCAAGGATGTCGCGCAGCGTTTGCACTTCCTCGTGGATGTCGGCCTCGACTATCTGACTTTGGACCGGAGCGCGGAAACGCTTTCCGGCGGCGAGGCGCAGCGGATCCGCCTGGCCAGCCAGGTGGGATCCGGACTGACGGGCGTAATGTATATCCTCGATGAGCCATCCATAGGGCTGCACCAGCGTGACAACCAACGGCTGTTGGGGACGCTGAAGCGACTCAGGGACATTGGCAACACGGTCATCGTCGTCGAGCATGATGAAGAAGCCATTCTCGAAGCCGATTACGTGGTTGACCTCGGACCCGGAGCCGGCGTGCACGGTGGCGAGATCGTGGCTGAAGGCACACCACGGGAGATCCAGGCAAACCCTGCATCCATTACAGGGCAATATCTCAGCGGCAAAAAGCAGATTGCCCTGCCGAGTTTGCGAACACCGCCGAGCCCTGACAAACAGATACGGATTGTCGGTGCGACTGGCAACAACCTCCGGAATGTCACCGCGGAAGTTCCGGTGGGCCTGCTCACATGCGTCACCGGCGTGTCAGGCTCGGGCAAATCCACTCTCATCATCGACACTCTGTTCGGCCACGCCACTTCGAAACTCAACGGCTCGGTGCTGGAGGCAGCGCCATGCGAGCGTGTCGATGGGCTGTATAACATCGACCGTGTGATCGACATAGACCAGAGCCCGATTGGCCGTACACCGCGTTCCAATCCCGCTACCTACACCGGACTGTTTGCCCCGTTACGCGAAATATTCGCGGCAGTGCCGGAGGCACGAGCCCGCGGATATGACGCCGGCAGGTTCAGCTTCAACGTCAAGGGCGGCCGATGCGAGGCGTGCCAGGGTGATGGCGTCATCAAGGTCGAAATGCACTTCCTTCCGGACGTGTATGTGCCTTGCGATGTCTGCAAAGGCCAGCGGTATAACCGCGAAACGCTCGAGATCCGGTATCGCGGGAAGAACATCCACGAAGCGCTCGATATGACGGTAGAGGACGCACTGCGCTTCTTTCAGAACATTCCAGCGGTCGCCAGCAAGCTTCAGACACTGACCGATGTTGGTTTGTCGTACGTGCGCCTCGGACAGAACGCGACGACGTTGTCAGGCGGCGAAGCCCAGCGTGTAAAGCTCGCGCGTGAGTTGGCGAAGCGCGCGACCGGAAGGACGCTGTATATCCTCGATGAGCCGACGACCGGACTGCATTTCCACGACGTCGCGCAGTTGCTCGACGTCCTGCATCGGTTGCGCGACGAGGGCAATACCATCGTGGTCATCGAGCACAATCTGGACGTCATCAAGACAGCCGATTGGGTCATTGATATGGGGCCCGAAGGCGGTAGCTCGGGGGGCCAGATCGTGGCCAGGGGGACACCTGAGGACGTAGCCGCCACCAAGGGCTCGCATACGGGCGAGTTCCTGCGGCCCCTGCTGGAGCGCACTACGGCGCGGAGATCCGGGACAGGGAACGCCTGAACCGTGACCGGTGGCGTCCCCGTGTGACACCTTCATTGCAAATGCGAACTGTTCTCATATACTGGGGTATATGGACGCAGTCGCCGCACCGGGCGGAATCGCGCTGGAACCCGGTCATATCAGCTTGAGTGCCCTGTCACCCGGTGCCGCGGGGGTAATTGTCGGCGTGGGCTCCCGTACCCGGGAATTGACCCCGCTCGATCGCCGCCTGCTCGAGTTCGGTTTCTGCACCGGGGAGCAGGTCGAAATCATTGCCGAGACCCGGCCTGGCCGCGATCCCTTCGTCGTCCGCGTCGGCAATACGACGCTGGCCCTCCGGCGCTGCGAAGCAGAAAACATCTGGGTGGAGATTTCCCGTCCCGGGAAGACCTTGTGAACGCCTCCGTGGTCCAGGCCCAGGCGCTCGCGCCGACCACTACCCCCAGCCTGTCGCTCATCGGGGTGCCCAACTGCGGCAAGACTGCCCTCTTCAATCGCCTCACGGGTAGCCGCCAGAAGGTGGCGAACTATCCTGGAGTCACTGTAGAGCGCAAGGAGGGGCGTTTCGTCGGACCCCGTTCCGGACGGACCTACCGGCTGGTGGATCTCCCAGGGGCCTATAGCCTCGCACCCACGAGCCTGGACGAGGCGATCGCCCGCGACGTGATTCTGGGCCGGCATGCCTCTGAACAGGTACCGGATCTGCTCGTTTGCGTGGTCGATGCGACCAATCTGCGATTGAACCTCCGGCTCGTCCTCGAATTGAAGCGGATCGGCCGGCCGATGCTGGTCGCCCTGAACATGAGCGACGTGGCCAAGCAGCGGGGATACCGGATGGACCGAGCCGCTCTGCAGCAAGCGCTCGGCATCCCGGTCGTTGAAACCGTTGCAGTTCGTTCAGGCGGCGAGCGCGGGCTGCTCGATGCAATCGACGCACACGACTTCTCTGAGCCACTCGGCCCTATTGTGACTCCGCCGGCAACGGCGTCCGCGGCGGACATCGAGGCCACCCAACTCGAGGTGCGCCGGATTCTCGACACCATCGGATACCGCGTACCCGCACGGCTGGCGATGTTGTCGCGGTTGGACTCCATCGTCCTCAACCCGATCTCCGGGCCCGTCCTGCTGGCCGTCGTCCTGTTCCTGATGTTCCAGGCGGTATTCAGCTGGGCAAAGGTCCCCATGGACCTCATTCAGGCCGGCGTGGGTGCATTGAGCGATTGGGTAGGAAGCCACATGCACGACGGTCCTCTCAGAGGACTCGTGATGAGCGGCGTGCTCGCGGGCACGAGCAGCGTGCTCGTGTTCCTGCCGCAGATCCTGATCCTGTTTGCCTTCATTCTCGCGTTGGAGGATTCGGGTTATCTGCCGCGCGCGGCGTACATGCTCGACAGGCTGATGGGTAAGGTCGGGCTTTCCGGCCGCGCGTTCATTCCGTTGTTGTCCAGCTTTGCCTGCGCGATCCCGGGCATCATGGCCACGCGCACGATTCCGTCCAGCCGCGACCGGCTCGCAACCATCATGATCGCGCCGCTGATGACGTGTTCGGCACGCCTGCCGGTCTATGCACTGTTGATTGGCGCATTCATACCAGACCGGGCTATTGGTCTGTTCAACCTGCGCGGGTTGGTATTGTTCGCCCTGTACTGCACCGGCGTGTTCAGCGCGATGGCCGTCGCCTTTGTGCTGAAGAAGACCGTGATGCGCAGCGGCTATCAGCCATTGCTGCTCGAGCTGCCGGAATATCGCCTGCCCGTGTGGCGCAACCTGGCGCTCGGCCTGTGGGAGCGCGTGAGAATTTTCCTCGGGCGGGTGGGAACCATCATCCTGTCACTGATGGTCGTGTTGTGGTTCCTCGCCAGCTTCCCGGCGCCCCCGGCGGGTGCCACCGGTCCCGCCATTCAGTACAGCATCGCGGGCATCATCGGCCGTGGGCTGGAAGTTATTTTTGCGCCGTTGGGATTCAACTGGCAGATCTCGGTTGCCCTGGTGCCCGGGCTCGCGGCACGCGAAGTCGCCGTCAGCGCGCTCGGAACCGTGTATTCGATGTCAGGGACCAGCGGTGACCTCGAAGGCGCGCTGTCACCTGTCATCGCGGGGGGCTGGTCGATCGCGACCGGGCTCTCGCTGATCGCCTGGTACGTGTTCGCGCCTCAATGTCTGTCCACGCTGTCGGTGGTAAAGCGTGAGACAAACTCGTGGCGGTATCCGCTGTTGATGGCGGGCTACCTGTTCGCGATGGCCTATGTTGCCTCGTTTATTACCTACCACGTCGCGGTTTATTTCGGGGCCGGCTGACGTGGTGGTGGAATCCGTCATCGTCGCAGTCATCGTCGCCTTCTGCGCAGTGTTCAGCGCCTGGCGGCTGATGTCGACCCGGATGAGATTGAAGGCCCTCGATGCGCTTTCGATGCTACCGGGGATATCGAACCTGCGGCGCCGGACGCTGGCCAGGTTGTCGGGCGGCGGCGGTTGTGGCTCCTGTCAGGCAGCCACCAAAACAGTCAACGCGAACGCTCGATCCGCGAATCAAAAACCTGCCGCACCTCACCGTTGATCACCCGCTCCTGGTAACTGCCGCGCGTGTAGCCGGCGACCACCCGCCTCCAGAAACTGACAGCACCGGGATTGCGCAGGTACTCGGTGATTTCCCAACGGCCGGCGAAGCGGTTGAGGATGAGATTGACGGCCGTGCGGCCCACCCCCAGCCGACGGCTGGCCCGGGTGATGAAAAACTCCACCATGCGGTATTCAACAACACGGGGACTGGGCGGCGCCTGGGTGTGCGCCACCATGGCAAATCCCACCGGCTCGGCGGTCTTGAGAATGACCAGGGGATAGGCGTTGCGATCGCCGAACCAACGGGCGATCTGATCGGGCTCCCGATGCCCCACTTCGCCCAGCACCGGGAAGATGCCGGTGCTCAGGGCTGACAGGTCATCCAGGTATTCGCGATAAATACTGCCGATCCAGAGCCGGTCGCTCTTGGAGGAACGCGCATCGCGAACACTGACAGTCACGGTCGAATCCTGAAAAAGACACGGCCCGGACAGTTCGCGTCAGCGATCCGTCCGGGCCGTCTCGAGCTATCGCTCTTACGTAAGTGGTCTACTTACGAATTACTTACTGCTTCGGCGGCGCGGCGGGAGCATCGGCCGGAGGCGGAGCAGCGGTGCCGTCAGCAGGTGCAGCGGCCGGAGCATCGGCAGCCGGAGCAGCCGGAGCGGCATCAGCAGGAGCAGCCGGGGCAGCTTCCGTGGAAGCAGGCGGAGTGGCAGCTGCATCGGGGCTGGCGGCTTCCTGCTTCGCGCAGGCCGTCAGCATCAGCGCCGCAACGAGTGCGCTAAGAGCGAGTTTGGTATTCATCGATCGGTACCCCAAGAGAAGCAAGAGTGGTATGAAAACACTTCGAACGAGTTTTGTCGTTCCGCGAGTCCCTACGGATCGCTGACGGCAAATTCTATAGAGTCCAGGCTCGTTTTGAAACAGCCGGGCCCCGTGTCTGTCGTTCACGACATTATATGGCAAGCCGGAGGAGTCGGAAGATGGCGGACGTTGGATCGCATGCGGCCCTGGAATCCTCGCTGGATTCCACTTTCGGTCCACACCTGGAGGCTGTCTGCCAGCGCACTGAACACGCGCTGAACGCGTGCGGTTATGGCGCTCTGCTGGTGCACTCCGGCGCCCCCGTGATGATTTTCGAGGACGATCAGCCTCACGCCTTCCAGGTGAACGCGTCCTTCAAAGTCTGGGTCCCGCTTTCGGATGTACCGGGCAGCTTCATTTACTTCGAGCCGGGGTCAAAACCGCGGCTGCTGTTGCACAGCCCGCCTGACTACTGGCACGTACCCGCCGCATTGCCGCAAGGTTACTGGACCCGTCACTTTGACATCATCCCGGTCGCCGACCGCGAGGCGGTGCTCCAGGCGCTGCCAGACACTTCGGGGCGCAGGGCGTACCTCGGCGATGCCTTTCCGGAGCTGGCGAGTTGGGGCGTGTCGGCCGTCAATCCGCCGGACCTCAAGCGGCGTCTGGATTTTGTCAGGGCCGTGAAAACTCCCTATGAGCTCGAATGCCTGCGCGAGGCGAGCCGCCTCGGCGCGTTGGGCCACGCCGCCGCGGCCCGGGCTTTCCAGGCTGGCGCGAGCGAATTCGAGATCGAGCTGGCATTCCTGCGCGCGTGCGCAATGCGCGAACAGGAGCTGCCGTACAACCCGATCATTGCGCTCAACGAAGGCGGCGCTGTACTGCACTACCAGATGTTGGAACGGAAACCGCCGGCCCAGCGACACTCCATGCTCATTGATGCGGGCGCGGAGTTTGCCGGGTATCCGAGTGACATCACGCGTACCTACTCTTACCGGGATGCTGATTTTTCGGCTCTCATCCACGGCATGGACGAGCTTCAGCAAACACTGTGCGCGGGAATCCACGCGGGCGTCGACTGGCGCGATGTGCATCTTCGCGCTCATCAGCTGGTCGCAACCTTGTTACGGACTGCTGATATAACTTCATGCAGCCCCGACGAAGCGGTGGCCACTGGTATTTCCAGCGTTTTCCTGCCGCACGGAATTGGACATCTGCTGGGGCTGCAAGTACATGACGTCGGCGGATTCATGCTTGCGCCGGAGGGTGGCGACATCCCGCGGCCGCTGGGACATCCGTTCCTGCGGCTCACACGAGTTCTGCAGGAAGGCTTCGTGGTGACGATGGAGCCGGGCATCTACTTCAACCAGCAGTTGTTGAGCGCGGCTCGGGCTGACTCGCGGGGGGCGAGTATCAACTGGCAGCGAGTGGACTCGCTGCGCAAATTCGGCGGGATCCGGATCGAGGATGATCTCGCGGTAACCACCGCAGGCTGCGAGAACCTGACCCGGGCCGGGTTCATCGCGGCCGCGGGCCAGAGCTCGATCACCTAGGCGCGTTGCTTCTTCAGCAGATCCCGGATCTCCTCCAGGAGCACTTCCTCGCGCGGTGGTGGCGGAGGAGCCGCCGGAGGGGCTTCCGGTGGATGGCGCTTGAGCCTGTTGATGCCTTTGATGGCTATGAACAGCACGAACGCAATGATCAAAAATTCAAACATGGTCTGGATGAACACGCCGTATTTCAACAACACTTCCTTACCCTTCGGGTCCGTCCCGATATGCAGGGCCAGGTCGCTGAAATTGACGTTGCCGATCACTTGACCGATGGGCGGCATGATGACGTCAGCGACGAGTGAGCTGACAATCTTTCCGAACGCCGCACCAATCACCACACCGACCGCGAGGTCGATGACGCTGCCCTTCATTGCAAATTCTTTGAATTCTGAAGCCAGGCTCATGAGTCTCCCCTTCTTGGCGATTCTCGACGGTCCCCTCGCGCTGGGGAGCCTACGTAATCGAGACAGAGGGCGCAAACAAAAAGGCCGCCCGAAGGCGGCCTTTTGCATTCAGGACACGGCCGTTTCAGGCGGCCGCGGCTTTCTTTTTGCGGGTCTTCTTCGGAGCGGCCTCGGCGGCCTCGGCAGTCTCCGCGTCAGCGGCGGCTTCGGGCGCGGCGGCCTTCTTCTTTCGTGAAGCTTTCTTCTTGGGGGCGGCCGGCTCTTCTCCGGCAACCTTCGTTGCAGGACCGTCGACGAGCTGCATCAGCGCCATGGGGGCGTTGTCTCCCGCACGGGGCAACATGCGCAGAATGCGCGTGTATCCGCCCGGACGAGACTTGAAACGAGGACCCAGGTCCTCGAACAGCTTCTCGACAACCTCGGCGTCGCGCAGCCGGGCAAACGCCAGGCGGCGGTTCGCATCGCCATCGATCTTGGCGAGGGTGATGAGAGGCTCAACCACCCGGCGCAGCTCCTTAGCCTTCGGCAGAGTGGTCTTGATGGTCTCGTGGCGCAGGAGCGAAACGCTCATGTTCCGGAGCATTGCATGCCGGTGAGAGCTGTTACGCGACAGCTGCCGGCCAGAAAGATGGTGACGCATAGAATTGAACCCTTAGATTACATCGCGCTCTTCGTCGTGCTTCAGGCCCGCGGGCGGCCAGCCGTCGAGACGCATTCCGAGCATCAGGCCGTGGCTCTGCAGCACTTCCTTGATCTCGGTGAGTGACTTCTTGCCGAGGTTCGGCGTGCGCAGCAGCTCCACTTCCGTCCGCTGCACGAGGTCACCGATGTAGTGAATGTTCTCAGCCTTGAGGCAGTTCGCACTGCGCACGGTGAGCTCCAACTCGTCAACGGGACGCAGCAGAATCGGATCGAACTGCATCTCGGAGACCTTCGTGGCGGCCTCTTCCTCGCCCTGCAGATCAACAAACACTGACAGCTGATCCTTCAGGATGCTGCCGGCGCGCCGGATCGCTTCCTCGGCGTCGATCGTGCCGTTCGTCTCGATGTCGATGACGAGCTTGTCGAGATCGGTGCGCTGCTCAACGCGAGCGGCATCGACCGAGTACGTAACACGGCGGACGGGAGAGAACGATGCGTCCATCTGAAGACGGCCGATCGGACGTGTCTGCTCTTCGAAAGCCACGCGTGAAGCAGCCGGGCGATAACCACGACCGCGCTCGACCCGCAGGTTCATGCTCAACTCGCCGGCCTTTGTCAGGTTGGCGATGACGAGGTCAGGGTTGACGACGTCGATGTCATGATCCGTCTGGATGTCACCCGCGGTGACCGGGCCCGGGCCCTTCTTGTGGAGGCGCAGCTCCGCGCTGTCGCGCGTATGCATGCGGATGGCAACCTGCTTCAGATTGAGCAGGATGTCGACCACGTCTTCCTGCACGCCTTCGATGCTGGTGTACTCGTGGAGTACGCCGTCGATCTCAACTTCCGTGATCGCGCTGCCAGGCATAGAGGACAACAGCACGCGCCGCAGCGCGTTGCCCAGGGTGTGGCCGAAGCCACGCTCGAACGGCTCAATGACTACACGTGCCTGGCGAGGAGCAACAGGCTGCACCTTCACGACACGGGGCTTCAAGAACTCGGTGACTGATCCCTGCATAGCGGCTCACTTTGCCGGCTAATGATGCCGGCACCTAACAAAACAATACTTTGACGAAGCGACCCACCCCGCGGCTGACCGCGGGGTTGCCGATTACTTCGAATACAGCTCGACGACGAGGTTCTCGTTGATATCGGGCAGGACATCGTCCCGCGCCGGTGGGGTCTTGAAGACACCACGGAATTCCTTGTCGTTCAACTCGACCCAGTCGGGCAGGCCGACCTGCTGGGCCACGCCCATCGCACTCTGGATACGCAGCTGCTTACGCGACTTCTCGCGAACCTGGACGACATCCCCGGCCTTGCACTGGTACGAGGCAATCGTCACCGGCTTCTCGTTCACCAGGATGGCCTTGTGGCTCACCAGCTGACGCGCTTCGGAGCGCGTGGCGGCGAATCCCATCCGGTAGACGACGTTGTCCAGACGGCACTCGAGCAGCTTCAACAGGTTCTCGCCCGTGGCGCCCGCGCGGCGGGCAGCCTCGGTGTAGTAGTTCGAGAACTGACGCTCGAGCACGCCGTACATGCGACGCAGCTTCTGCTTTTCGCGCAGCTGGGTGCCGTAGTCCGACAGACGCTGACGTCGCTCGCCCTTGATGCCGCCCGGCGGCACCTGGAACTTGCACTTGCTCTCGAGGGGCTTCGCGCCACTCTTGAGGAAAAGATCCGTGCCTTCGCGACGTGCGAGCTTGCAGGTAGGACCCGTATAACGCGCCATGTATTAAACCCTTCGTTTCTTGGGCGGACGGCAGCCGTTGTGCGGAATCGGCGTGACGTCGGCAATGCTGGTGATCTTCAGACCGCAGTTGTTGAGAGCACGAACGGCGGATTCGCGGCCAGGACCCGGGCCACCAACACGCACCTCGACGTTCTTCACGCCGTGTTCCTGCGCGGCTGTGCCAGCCTTCTCGGCGGCAACCTGCGCGGCGAACGGCGTGCTCTTGCGTGAACCGCGGAAACCGCAGCCACCCGAGGTCGCCCAGGACAACGTGTTGCCCTGACGATCGGTGATCGTGATGATCGTGTTGTTGAAGGAGGCATGAACGTGCGCGATCGCATCGAGCACGTTCTTGCGAGCCTTCTTCGGCTTCTTTGCGGCATTGGCAGCGTTCTGCTGCGCATTGCCACCGGATTTCTGATCGGCCATCTGTCGTTAAGCCTCTTATGCCTTGCCCGGAGGTGCGTTCAACTTCACCGCCTGCTTGCGCGGACCCTTCCGGGTACGAGCGTTGGTACGTGTGCGCTGACCGCGGACCGGCAGTCCGCGGCGATGACGGATGCCCCGGTATGAACCGAGGTCCATCAAGCGCTTGATGTTCATGGACACTTCGCGGCGAAGGTCGCCTTCGACCGCGAACTTCGCGATCTGCGAGCGGATGGCATTCACTTCCGACTCGGTGAGGTCTTTAACCTTCGTGGTCGGATTGACGCCCGCGCCTTCACATGCCGCGCGCGACCGGGCGACACCCACCCCATAAATATGGGTGAGTCCGACCCAGACGTGCTTGTTCATCGGTATGTTGATACCAGCTATACGTGCCATAGTATTTTATTACCCTTGACGCTGTTTGTGCCGCGGATCTGACGTGCAGATCACGTGGACCACGCGATGACGGCGCACGATCTTGCAGTTCTTGCAGATCTTTTTCACTGAAGGACGAACTTTCATTTCAATTTCCTGATCCAGATCGGCCGTAGCCGAGCAGATTGGCCTTCTTGAGCAGGCCCGGATAGTGATGGGACATCATGTGAGCCTGCAGCTGCGACATGAAATCCATCACGACCACCACGACGATCAGCAGTGACGTGCCACCGAAGTGGAAAGGCACATCCTGCGACGAAACCAGAATTTCCGGCAGCAGACACACCGCCGTCACGTACAGAGCGCCCCACAGGGTCAGGCGCGTCAGAACCTTGTCGATGTACTCGGCCGTCTGCTGTCCCGGGCGGATGCCTGGAATGAACGCGCCCGACTTCTTCAGATTGTCCGCCGTATCCCGCGCGTTGAACACCAGCGCGGTATAGAAGAAGCAGAAGAAGATGATGAGCAAAGCGTAAATTACAAGGTGCAGGGGCTGGCCGTAGCCGAGCGCCTGGGCGATGTCCTGCATGAACGTCGCCACCGGCCCTTCCGAATTCTGGCCGAAAAAGCTCGCCAGCGTGGCCGGGAACAGCAGCAGGCTGGATGCGAAAATCGGCGGAATCACACCCGACATGTTCAGCTTGAACGGCAGGTGGCTGGTCTGGCCGGCGTACATGCGGCGGCCTACCTGGCGCTTTGCATAGTTCACCGTGATCCGGCGCTGGGCCCGCTCGACGAACACCACGAAGGCCGTGGTTCCGACGACCAGGATCAGCAGCAGCAGGGCAAACGGGCCGGTGATCTCATTCGTCATCACTTTCTCGGCCGTGCCGCCGATTGCGCCGGGCAGTCCCGCGACGATACCGGCCAGGATGATCATCGAGATACCGTTGCCGATGCCGCGCTCAGTGATCTGCTCACCGAGCCACATCAGGAACAGGGTCCCTGTCGTCATCGTGATCGTGGCCGTAAACAGGAACTGCCAGCCGGTGATCAGCGTCAGGCCACCCTTCGCGAGAGCGCCTGCAGCTGCAAACGACTGGAATGCCGCGAGCACGACCGTCGCATAGCGCGTGTACTCAGTGATCTTCCGGCGACCCGACTCACCCTCTTTCCGCAGCTCCATGAGCGACGGAATGACCATCGACATCATCTGGATGATGATCGAGGCGGAGATGTAGGGCATCACGCCCATGGCGAAGATCGACAACCGCGACAGCGCGCCACCGGAGAACATGTTCACGACGCCGAGGATGGTGTTCGACTGGTCCGTGAAGAACCGCGCCACTTCGCTCGGGTTGATGCCCGGGACCGGAATGAACGTCCCGATACGGTAGACAATCAGGGCGCCCACCAGAAACAGCAGGCGACCGCGTATCTCCCCGAAACGGGCAGCGTCGCCGAGACCGGCGGCCGGATTGCTGAATGTGGAGTTAGCCAAGAGTGTTCTGCTCTATATGGGGCTCGTAGTTCCGATCAAAAGGCCTCAGGCCCGCGCCTTCTTGGGCAGCTTCTTCGGCTTCGGAGCCTCGGGAGCCGCTTCCTCGATCTTGCCGCCCGCCGCCTCGATGGCCGCGCGTGCACCCTTGGTCACGCCCACGCCCTTCAAAGTGACGGCCTTCTTGATCTCGCCGGACAGCACAACCTTGGCGCGCTCGGCGAAGACCGGAATGATGTTCGCTTTCTTCAGCGAGTCCAGGTCCACGACGTTGCCTTCGACCTTCTCCAGCTCGTTGAGACGCACTTCAGCGCGCGTCCGCAGAATGTCGGAGATAAAGCCGAACTTCGGCAACCGACGGTCGAGAGGCGTCTGACCGCCCTCGAATCCGACCTTGTGGTAGCCGCCCTTACGAGCGCGCTGTCCCTTGACGCCGCGGCCGCAAGTCTTACCTTGCCCCGCAGAGGCGCCACGACCTACTCGAAGGCGCGGATGCTTGGATCCAATGCCGGGTTTCAGTGTGTTCAGTCGCATATCGTTAGTCCTGAGCTGCGCGCCCGCTTAAGCCTTTTCAACCTTCAACAGGTGCACGGCCGTATTGATCATCCCGCGGTTCTGCGGAGTGTCGGCAACCGTCACGGTCTGGCGAATCCGCCGCAGGCCGAGGCCACGGGCAGATGCCGAAATGTTGGCCAGCTGGCCATGAAGGCTCTTGATCAGCGTGACTTTGACTTTCTCGGCCATGATGGTTAGCCCGTAATCTCTTCGAGAGTCTTGCCGCGCTTAGCCGCGATGTCGTCGGGGGAGCGGATGCTTCCCAGCGCCTTGATCGTCGCGCGAACCACGTTGATCGGATTGCGTGAGCCGTAGCTCTTCGCAAGCACGTTGCGCACACCCGCGCACTCGAGCACCGCACGCATTCCACCGCCCGCAATGACGCCAGTACCGTCCGAAGCAGGCTGCATGTACACGCGGGTTGCGCCGTGCGTACCGCGGATCGCGTAGTGCAGCGAATCGTTACGCAGCGCCACGTTGATCAGGTTCTTGCGAGCCTGGGCCATTGCCTTGGAGATGGCGACGGGCACTTCACGCGCCTTGCCGAATCCATAACCAACACGGCCAGATCCGTCACCCACCACAGTGAGCGCGGTGAAGCCGAACTGACGGCCACCCTTGACGACTTTCGCCGTACGGTTCACTGCGACGAGCTTCTCTACCAACTCATCGCCAGACTGGCTTTTCTCAGGTCTTGCCATTGTTAGAACTCCAGACCCGCTTCACGAGCGGCATCGGCAAGCGCTTTCACGCGCCCGTGGAACTGAAACCCTGCACGGTCGAACGCAACCTTGGTCACGCCGGCGGCCTTCGACCGCTCGGCGATCGCGCGTCCGACGGCCTTCGCGGCTTCGACATTGCCCGTGCCCTTCAAACCCTCGCGGACCTTCTCCTGGAGAGTCGAGGCAGCCGCAATCACCTTGCCGCCGTCGGACTGGGTGACCTGGGCGTAGATGTGCTGCGCGGTACGGTGAATCGACAGGCGGGCAACGCCCAACTGACGAATGTGCTCGCGCGTCTTGATTGCACGGCGCAGCCGCCGCTGCTTCTTCGTGATAATCACTTCTTTTTTCCCTCTTTGAGGGTGATCTTCTCGCCCGCGTAGCGCACACCCTTGCCCTTGTACGGCTCGGGGGGGCGGATATCGCGGATCTCAGAGGCAATCTGACCCACCTTCTGGCGGTCGATTCCCTTGATGATCACTTCCGTCTGCGTCGGCGTTTCCATGGTGATTCCTTCCGGAATCGGAATGTTCACCGGGTGCGAAAAACCCAGGGTCAGGTTCAGGACCTTACCTTGGACCGCCGCGCGGAAACCGACGCCCACGAGCTCGAGCTTCTTTTCGTAGCCCTTGGTCACACCGGTAACCATGTTCGCGAGATGCGCGCGCGTGGCGCCCGCCTGCATGCGCGACAGACCCGGGTCGGTGTATTTCACTTCGAGGTGCTGATCCGCCTGCACGACCGTGACTCCACGGGACAGCGGCGTGCTCAGCGTTCCCTTCGCGCCCTTGATGGTCACCTGCTCGGGTGACAGGGTCGCCGTCACGCCTTTCGGCAGATCGACCGGTGCTTTGGCAATTCTGGACATGTCTGTATCTCTACTAACGTCAGGCCACGATGCACAGGACTTCGCCGCCCTGTCCGATCGAACGGGCCTGCTTGTCCGTCATCACGCCCTTGGGCGTCGACACAATCACGGTGCCCATGCCGCCGAGAACCTTGGGCAGCTCGTTCTTGCCGCGGTAGATCCGCAGGCCAGGACGGCTGACGCGCTCGATGCGGTCGATAACAGGGCGCCCCTCGTAGTACTTCAAGCCGATGGTCAACGTCGGCTTGCCGCCGTCGCTCTCGGTGCGGAAATCCGCAACGTAACCCTCGTCCTTCAATACCTTGACAATGGCCGTCTTCAGTTTCGATGACGCCATGTGCACTTCGGGCTTGCCCGCAGTCTGGGCGTTGCGAATGCGCGTCAACAGGTCGGCGACAGGATCGGTCATGCTCATAGTGCGCCCCTCACCAGCTCGCCTTCGAGAGACCTGGTATTTCGCCCCGGAAGGCGACTTCGCGGATCTTCACGCGCGACAGTCCAAACTTGCGATACACGCCGCGTGAGCGGCCCGTGATCGCACAGCGCTTGCGCTGACGCGAGGCACTCGCATCCCGTGGCATTGCCTGAAATTTTGCCTGCGCGGCAGCCCGCTCTTCCGGAGAAGTGCGGGGACTGCGGATCAGCTCCTTGAGGGCTGCCCGTTTTGCCGCATACCGTTTTACGATCTTCTCGCGACGTCGCTCGCGCTCGACCATGCTCGTCTTAGCCATAGCCCTTAGAATTCCTCTTACTTCCGGAACGGGAAGTTGAAAGCCTCGAGCAGTGCTCGGCCGTGGCGGTTATCCACCGCCGTCGTCGTAATCGTGATATCCATACCCCGGATCTGATCGACCTGGTCGTACTGGATCTCAGGGAAAATGATCTGTTCCTTCACGCCCATGCTGTAGTTGCCCTGGCCGTCGAACGAGCGTGACGAGACGCCACGGAAGTCACGGATGCGGGGCATCGCGATGTTGATCAGCCGGTCGAGGAACTCGTACATGCGAGCTCCACGCAGCGTGACCTTCGCGCCGACCGCGAGCCCGGCTCGCAGCTTGAAGGACGCGATCGCCTTGCGAGACTTGGTGACGAGCGGCTTCTGCCCGGCGATCTTCGTGAGATCCGTAACAGCAGCATCCATCACCTTGCGGTCGGCAACGGCTTCACCCACACCCATGTTGATGGTGATCTTGGTGATGCGCGGCACCTGCATCGCATTCTCGATCTTCAGCTCGCTCTTCAAGCGAGGGACGACCGTCTCTTTGTAAAACTCTTGCAGCCTGGCCATAAGGTTTTTCCGCTGAACGACGCTTACGCGTCGATCATTTCTCCATTCGACTTGAAGAAGCGCACCTTCTTGCCGTCGGTGAGCGTCTTGAATCCAATCCGGTCCGCCTTTTTGGAGGCCGGGTTGAAGATCGCCACTTTCGACAACGGCAGTGGCATCGACTTCTCGAGGATGCCGCCCTGCTTACCCGCCTGCGGGTTGGGCTTCTGATGCCGCTTCACCGTGTTGATGCCCTCGACAACCACCTGGTCGTCCGGGAGCACTTCCAACACCGAGCCCTGCCGCCCCTTGTCGCGGCCCGAGAGCACGATGACCTGATCACCCTTGCGAATCTTTCTGCTCATTCACAGCACCTCGGGGGCCAGTGAAATGATCTTCATGAACTGCACGGTGCGCAGCTCGCGGGTCACGGGCCCGAAGATACGGGTGCCGATCGGCTCGAGCTTGTTGGTCAACAACACGGCGGCATTACCGTCGAAGCGGATCAGCGATCCGTCCGGACGACGCACACCGTGCTTCGTGCGCACAACAACAGCGTCATAAACCTCGCCCTTCTTCACTTTGCCGCGAGGAATGGCGTCCTTCACGCTCACCTTGATGACATCGCCGACCGTCGCATAACGACGCTTCGAGCCACCCAGAACCTTGATGCACTGGAGGGTGCGTGCGCCGCTGTTGTCAGCGGCGTTGAGGAAAGTCTGTAACTGGATCATTTGGGTGCTCCAGCGGCTTTCTCCACAACCTCGATCAACTGCCACGACTTGCGGCGCGACAGCGGGCGGCACGGAGCAATCAATACGAGATCACCCTCGTGTGACTCACCCTTTTCGTCGTGCGCCAGCAGCTTGGTCGTGCGGCGGATGAACTTGCCGTAGGGCATGTGACGGATCAACCGTTCAATCTCGACGGTGATCGTCTTCTGCATCTTCGTGCTCACGACTCTGCCGGTGAGCGTACGCGCGCCCTTCGCTTCAACCGCGCCAGCGGCTGCTACGTTGGTTTCTTCAGCGCTCATTTCTTACTCCCGCTGCCGGCGGCAATCTGCTGCTCGCGCTGCACGGTCTTCAACCGCGCAATGTTCCGGCGCACCTTCGTGAACTGGTCGGGCTTGGGAGCCTGACCGGTGGCGCGCTGCATACGCAGCGCGAACTGCTCTTTACGGAGCTTCAGCAACTCGTCTGACAGCTCTGCAACCGACTTGCTGCGCAATTCTTTGGCGTCCATTAGCGAACCTGCCGTTTGACGAACGACGTCGAGACCGACAACTTGGAGCCGGCGAGACGGAACGCTTCACGCGCCGTGACCTCGTCCACTCCTTCCATCTCGAAGAGCACCTTGCCGGGTTTGACCTTGGCCACCCAGTACTCGACGTTACCCTTACCGCTACCCATGCGGACTTCGAGAGGCTTGGAGCTGATCGGCACGTCCGGAAACACGCGGATCCAGATCTGGCCACCACGCTTCACGTAGCGGGCCATCGCACGACGGGCCGCCTCGATCTCGCGCGCTGTCATGCGGGCACGGCTGGTCGCCTTCAGGCCGAACTCGCCGAAAGAAACATCGCTGCCCCGTTGGGCAAGGCCGGCCATCCGGCCCTTGAACATCTTGCGGTACTTGGTCCGCTTTGGCTGCATCATGGCTCAGGTACTCCAGCTCAGGCCTGCGCAGGCGCTTCGGCTGCGGAAGCCGGCGCCGGTGCGCCCTGGGCAGCTTCACCTTCAACAGGTGCCTGCTCGATCTGCGCCTTGTCGAACACTTCGCCCTTGAAGATCCAGACCTTCACGCCGATCACACCGTAGGTCGTGCGCGACTCGGACAGGCCGTAGTCGATGTCAGCACGGAAGGTGTGCAGCGGAATGCGGCCTTCGCGGTACCACTCTGTACGGGCGATTTCGCCACCGTTCAGACGGCCCGAGACGCGGACCTTCACGCCCAGCGCACCGCTGCGCATCGTGCTCATCACAGCGCGCTTCATTGCGCGGCGGAACATCACGCGCTTCTCGATTTGCTGCGCAATGCTGTCGGCAACGAGCTGTGCATCCAACTCGGGCTTGCGGATCTCGGCGATGTTCAAGCGAACATCCGTAACCGCCATGCCGAGCAGCTTCGCCGTTTCCTGGCGCAGCTTCTCGATGTCCTCGCCCTTCTTGCCGATCACGATGCCCGGACGCGCGGTCTGGATCGTGATGTTCACCTTCTTCGCGGCCCGCTCAATGTGAATGCGGCTCACCGACGCTTCGGCCAGCTTCGCCCGCAGGAAGCGACGCACCCTGAAATCGGTGAATACGTGCTGGGGGAACTGCTTCTTGCTGGCATACCACTTCGACGTCCAATCGCGAGTGATACCGAGGCGTATGCCCAGCGGATTGACCTTCTGACCCATGGTTAGTCCTTCTTCCCGTCGCTGACGCCTACGGTGATATGACTGTTGCGCTTCACGATGCGAGCTCCGCGGCCCTTGGCGCGGGCAGCGAAACGCTTCAACACCGGTGCGGCATCAACGTGAATCAATGAAACTTTCAGATCGTCGACATCGGCGCCGTGGTTGTGCTCGGCGTTCGCGACGGCTGATTCCAACAATTTGCGCACGAGATCCGCGCCCTTCTTGGGCATGAACTTCAAGGTTGCAATGGCGTTGCCGACAGGCTTGCCGCGCACGACGTCGGCGACGAGCCGACACTTCTGCGGCGAGATCCGCGCGTAACGCAGTACTGAGGTGACTTGCATGTTGAGTGCTCCGCCTTAGCCCGCGGACTCGACCTTGCGGTCGCCCGAGTGAGTCTTGAACGTGCGCGTCGGCGCGAATTCACCGAGCTTGTGGCCGACCATGTTCTCGGTGACGAGCACCGGAATGTGCTGGCGGCCGTTGTGCACGGCAATGGTCAATCCGACCATGTCGGGAATGACCATGGAACGGCGCGACCAGGTCTTGATCGGCTTGCGATCGTTCTTGGCGGACGCAACCTGCACCTTCTTCGCGAGATGCAGATCGACGAACGGACCTTTCTTCAATGAACGTGGCATGTGTCTCTACGCTCCCGTCTCAGCGTTTCCGGTTCTTACGACGCTGAACGATCATGTTGTCCGTGCGCTTGTTGTGGCGGGTCTTGAGGCCCTTGGTCTGCTGACCCCACGGCGACACGGGGTGCGGGTTACCCTGACCTGACTTACCTTCACCACCACCGTGCGGGTGGTCGACCGGGTTCATCGCAAGACCGCGCACCGTCGGGCGAATTCCGAGCCAACGCTTCGCGCCCGCCTTGCCGTAGCTGCGGAGGTTGTGTTCGTCGTTACCCACTTCACCGAGTGTCGCGCGGCAGTCGATGTGAACCTTGCGGGTCTCACCGGACTTCAAGCGCAGGTAGGCATAAATGCCTTCACGTGCGGTGAACGAAACAGAGCTGCCGGCGCTGCGTGCCAGCTGACCGCCCTTGCCTGCCTTCAACTCGACGTTGTGCACGATCGAGCCGACAGGAATGTGACGCAACTGCATCGCATTGCCCGGCTTGATCGGCGAATCGGCGCCGGAGCGGATCTCTTCGCCCGCCTTCACGCCCTTCGGCGCGAGGATGTAGCGACGCTCGCCGTCGGCGTACTTGATCAGCGCGATGTGGCCGGTGCGGTTCGGATCGTATTCAACGCGCTCGACAACACCGGCGATGCCGTCCTTGTCGCGCTTGAAGTCGATGATTCGGTACTTCTGACGCGAGCCACCACCGACGTGGCGGGTGGTGATACGGCCGGAATGGTTACGGGCACCAGTCTTGTTCTGGTGACCGGTCAACGGCAGGTAAGGACCGCCCTTGTGCAGGTGCGAGCGGTCGATCTTGACGACCGTCCGGGTGCCCGGTGACGTTGGCTTGTATTTGATCAGCGCCATGATGCTTACCCTTTGGCCCTCGCCTCGTAGTCGATCGCCTGGCCGGCGGCGAGGCTGACATACGCCTTCTTCCAGTCCTGGGTGCGGCCGAGGGTCTTGCCGAACCGGCGCGTCTTGCCCGGCTCATTGACCACCTGCACCGCGCTCACCTTGACATCAAACATCAACTCAACAGCCTGTTTGATGTCGACCTTGGTGGCTTCGCGGCGCACGCGGAAGGTGTACTGGTTGTGGTTCTGCATCGCCAGCGACGTCTTTTCAGTGACGTGGGGGGCGATCAACACGTTCATCAGTTGCTCTTTGTTCACTGCAGACGCTCCTCGAGCATCTTCACGGCGCCCCGCGTAATCAACACGTGCTCGTAGGAAGCGAGCGCCACCGGGTTCAGACCCGAGGCCTCGATGACTTCGACATACGGCAGGTTGCGGGCGGCCAGATACAACTTCTCATCCGTGGCTTCCACGATGATGAGTGCCTTCTCGAGACCCCACTCCTTCAGCTGGTTGAGCAGCAGGCGGGTCTTCGGCGCTTCGAGCTCGATTCCGTCCGTCACCCGCAGGCGATCGGCGCGCACCAGCTCGGAGAGCATCACGCGAATGGCGCCGCGGTACATCTTGCGGTTGACCTTCTGCTCGAAGCTGCGGGGCTTCGCGGCGAACGCGCGGCCACCACCGACCCAGATCGGGCTGCGGCTGGAACCGGCACGTGCCTGGCCGGTGCCCTTCTGGGACCACGGCTTCTTGCCACCGCCGCGCACTTCAGCGCGGGTCTTCTGAGCCTTGGTGCCGGAGCGTCCGGCGTTGCGATACGCCGTGATGACCTGGTGCACCAGGGATTCGTTGAACTGCTGGCCGAAGGCTGCATCGGAAACCTGCAGCTCGCCGCCACCACTAACGAGTTTGAGTGTAGGCATGATGGTTTACTTCTTTCCTGCCTTCGCTGGGTCCTTCGACGGCGCGTTGCCCACCTTGGTGGGAGCAACGGTCTTGCGCTTGGCAAGACGGGCAGCCTTCAGAGAAGGACGGACGATGACCTGACCACCCTCGGTTCCCGGGACGGCACCTCGGATCAGGAGCAGGTTGCGCTCAACATCCACCTCAACGATCTTGAGGTTTTCGGTCGTCACGCGATCGACACCCATGTGTCCCGACATGCGACGGCCCTTGAACACGCGCCCCGGGGTCTGGCGCTGACCGATGGATCCCGGTGAACGGTGCGAGACCGAAACACCGTGCGTCGCCGGCAAGCCGCCGAAGTTGTGACGCTTCATCACGCCCGCGAAGCCTTTACCCATCGTGGTGCCGGTGACATCGACGGGCTCGCCCGCCTTGAACAGGTCCACCTTCAGCTCGGAGCCGGCCTTGAGGTCAGCGCCTTCTTTCTCGGTCAGCCGGAACTCGACGAGCGCCTTGCCCGGAGCCACGGTTGCCTTGGCGTAGTGACCTGCAACAGCCTTGGAGTAGAGCTGCGGACGGCGATTCCCGTAAGTGACCTGCACTGCACGGTAGCCATCCTTGTCCTGCGACTTCACCTGCGTGACGCGGTTCGGCAGAACCTCAATCACGGTGACGGGCACTGTCTCGCCGGCGTCCGTGAACACGCGCGTCATGCCAGCCTTGCGGCCGACCAGTCCGATAGCCATGTGTTATTTCCTCAGCACACACCCACGCGCTGCGATTGGCGCTGGGTCCTAAATATCGTTGACATCGGGGAGGAGTTTCGAAGACAACTGAAGACGGGCGCAGCCACCAGGACGGTGTTGCGCGGGTCTCGAGTGGTCTTGGAATGTCCGGGAAATCCCGGCTCCCAACCTCGCCCGATGCCGCTCAAACGAGCCGCGCAGTGTACGCGGCACTTCACACTACTGCAATGGGGCCCGAAAACTTTTCCGCCACCGCGGAATGAACCCCTGCTCCGCGCGGCCGTGGCCGTGGCCGCGCCAATCAGATCAGTTCAGCTTGATCTGGACGTCCACGCCCGCGGGAAGCTCGAGCTTCATGAGGGCATCCACGGTCTTGTCCGTGGGGTTCAGGATGTCCATGAGCCGCTTGTGCGTGCGCAGCTCGAACTGGTCGCGCGCATCCTTATCGGAGTGCGGCGAGACCAGCAGCGTGAACCGCTCCATCTTGGTCGGCAGCGGCACCGGGCCCTTCACAGTGGCGCCGGTGCGCTTGGCCGTCTCGACGATCTCGCGAGCCGAGCTGTCGATGAGACGGTGGTCGAACGCCTTGAGGCGGATACGAATATTTTGATTAGCCATACTTGTCTTCCCGGTCGAAATCGCCTTCGGCAATTTCGACGTTTACCTAACGAATCAGTATCCGCCAGAGCCTTATTTGAGGATCTTGGCGACGACGCCGGCGCCGACCGTCTTGCCACCTTCGCGGATGGCGAAGCGCAGCCCTTCTTCCATCGCGATCGGGCTGATCAGCTCCACGTTAATCTTGATGTTGTCTCCCGGCATGATCATCTCCGTGCCAGCAGGCAACTCGATCGCTCCGGTCACATCCGTCGTGCGGAAGTAGAACTGCGGCCGGTAGCCCTTGAAGAACGGCGTGTGACGACCACCCTCTTCCTTCGTCAGCACGTACACCTCGGCCTCGAAGTTCGTGTGCGGGGTGATCGAGCCGGGCTTCGCCAGCACCTGACCGCGCTCCACGTCCTCGCGCTTCGTGCCACGCAGCAGCACGC